>Ga0105163_1000338_pt1 | contig 28623 bp, 26 predicted proteins | sample JNZ110809AmetaG_FD_81531 | JGI IMG/M metagenome (GOLD analysis project Ga0105163, IMG submission 81531) | Hot spring microbial communities from Jinze hot spring, China to study Microbial Dark Matter (Phase II) - JNZ 110809A | ecosystem: Environmental > Aquatic > Thermal springs > Hot (42-90C) >... | reverse complement strand
TAAGAGGGATGTTGTTGGAGAGCTTAGGGAAGCTGTTGAGAGACAGGGGCTAGTATTTGGTGTATCATATCATAGGGCTGAACACTGGTGGTTCTTCGATCATGGTATGAGGATAGAGTCTGACGTTAGAGACCCAAAGTACTTTGATCTATATGGTCCCGCACAGCCTGCCCTACTAGATCCCAGGGCACCACCATCAAAAGATAATATCCCCCCAGATAGAGAATTTCTTACGGACTGGCTTCTTAGACTGGTGGAGATTGTTGAGAGGTACCGTCCATGGATAGTGTATTTCGATTGGTGGATTGCAAACCTCTCCTTCCAATCCTATCTAAAGGCTTTTGCAGCATACTACTATAATAGGTGCTATAGATGGGGTATAGAGCCCGTTATAGTGTACAAGCATGGGGCTTTTAAGGAGGGTACAGCAGTACCAGATCTCGCAGAACGAGGTACAATAAAAACCATATACCCCTCCATATGGCTTGCAGATACATCAGTAGACTACAGATCATGGGGCTTCATAAGAGATGCTGAGTATAAATCCCCTGAAACACTGATAGCACATATGGCTGATGTCGTTAGTAAGAATGGGGTATTCCTTCTAAATATAGGGCCTAAGCCCGACGGCACAATACCTGAAGAATCAAAAAGAATACTTCTAGATATTGGAGAGTGGTTTAAAGTGTATGGGGAGAGCGTCTATGGGGCAAGGCCATGGAGGGTCTATGGTGAGGGGCCTACAGAGGTTGGAGAAGGGGGATTCTTTATAGAGAGAAAACTAGCATTTACTGGTGAGGATATTAGATACACCTTCAGAGACTGTTACCCTGGCTACAACTATATATATGCAATAGTGCTTGGAAGACCCAAAGAGGAAGTAGTGCTAAGGGCCTTTACCAAAAACATTAAGCTAGCCGAAAATGGTATAGTAGATGTAGATATAGTAGGTATTGAGAAAAAAGTGGGGTGGAGCATAGACGCAGATGGCTTAAAGCTAAAAACACCGGTAGATGAAATTCAGAGACACCCATATGTAATCAGAATTATTACTAAGAAAAGCTCTTAATATGAAACACGGTATCGGCCATCATTACCTCACACAACTCTATGCAACTAAGATTAACCCTCAGACCATTCCATATATGAAAGATGTGACCTTGAGTGGATACGAGAAACCCTCTACTCTAAAGAGAACCCCATCTTAAGGAAAGGGAGGAGGTCGGTACAATCTTCATATCGTCTACACAATTCCGATTCTTAATATATTTTGGGTGCTGTTTGATCCATATGCAGCTGTATCTACTGTAGATCGACTCCCCTACGTCAAGTACTGTATATATGAATACCCTTGTTATAGCCTTTGCTAGAAGTGTGGTGTACTCTACTCTGCATTTGAAGTGGCTACACTTGGTAGCTATATTGGTGCTGTATATGGCTTTCACCTCATTTAGTGTATATAGACCTATGGTAAGCATTCTAATACCTACCGCAATGGATAGCGCCATCAATGGGCTGACTCTGGACACATCTCTCACTAGTCTAGCCATGGACAGCATCCTAATGGAGACTATGGCCGTTAGATAGAGTAGTGCTACCCTTACTGCGGATAGCGTCAGTATAGATATATCTATACCACTGACTACCGCCTGTATAACGGCTGAGAGTAGGAGAAACGGCGCTATGAGTACTGCCATTGGCTGTACAGCGGTTTGGAGGAGCCTCCTGATACCCCCCATAGATATGGCTAGATAGGTGAGCTCCATGGCCACTAGGGCTAGAAGTAGCTGTAGTGGTGCTATAAATGCCGCTACTGTTGCTAGGGCTAGCAGCAGTATCGGTAGAGCTGTGGGGACCTCACGTCGATGTCTATACAGAGCTTCAACGGCACTGCTCGCTACAGCCATTTGAGCTCTCAAGCCTAACCACTCTATCGGCTTGCTCCACAGCCCATCTACTGTGTGTTGCCATAACTATACATGTGCCATTCTCTCTGGCTATATCTAGGTAGCTATACAGAATTTCGGTAGAGCTTCTATCTAGGCCTAGTGTTGGTTCATCTAGTAGAAGTATTTTTGGTGAAGCTATGTATGATAGTGCTAGTGAAAGTCTTCTAGCCTCACCAACACTTAGCGTATAGGGGTCTCTATCAATAACTTTAGAGAGGTTGAAGAGCTCTACAGCACTATTAACAGCATCCAGACCCCTGCCATAGACCCTTGAATACAGCTTAAGCTCATCTCCAACACTAGCTGTAGAGAACCAGTATACTGGTCTCTGAGGTATATAGAATACATCCCCAGACCTCTCAATAGAGCCCCTATCAGGCTTTATGAAGCCTGCCAGAACCTTTAGTAGAGTTGTCTTACCAGCCCCATTCCCACCGTACAGAGCTACAGCCTCACCCTCTCTGGCCTCCAGGCTAAGCCCCTCCACAATATATCTACTGCCGAGCCTAACCCACAGATCATCCACCCTTAGTGCAGCTCTACCGTAGAGTTTGTGACGCTCTACTCTTGTAGATCTATCCCCGCCATAGCTATCCCCAATCTCTACAACACTATCTACATACTCTGCATAGCTCTGGTACCTATGGTCTGCCACAACAACCGTTAGTCTCCCCTCATCAGCCAGCTCTCTAAACCTCTCCATAACATACTCTAGCTTATTGCAGTCCAAGTGTGTGGAGGGCTCATCAACAAGTATAAGCCTGGCACCAAGATGTAGGGAGAGCTGTATGAGCATGTCATATAGCTCCCCATCGGAGAGCACCTCTATAGGCCTCGAGCAGAGCTCGCTGCTGTACCCCTCCTCCATACCAAGTATGGCAAGCTCATCACATATACTGCGACCTATGAAGAATGACCATGTGTCCTGTGGGATGTAGGCTACTAGGCCGCTCAGTAGAGCATCGAGGGGCTGCATACCAAATACTCTAACCATTCCAGATATACTGTATAGCCTATACAGGTTGGGGATGTAGCCTGCCAACACCTTTAGCAGGGTTGTTTTTCCAGAGCCTGAGGGCCCTGTTACAACAGTTACTGTATTCCTCTCTATATACAGATTCAGTCCACTCAGTATAGCTCTACCACCCACTGATATAGATAGGTCTCTAGTCTCTACAGCACCCACACCACTACACCACAATACCTCTAAATCTTAGCAGCCTAGCAACATACTTCGATGCAGCAATAGCGAGTAGAGAGTCCATAAAGATGTCCTGCGGTATAAAAATTGCTACCGTAGCTATAAAGAGGGCAGCCAGAGGCTCACGGACATCTAGGCCAACCAACTTAACTAGGTTAGCTGCCCACAGCATAAGCTTCTGATCACCAAGTGCATAGTATGTAAATACAGCAAAGCCGAGAAGGTATGTTGGGAATAGGGCTAGAAGTGAAAAGCATAGCAGTGCCACGGTATCAATGGGCCGTATATCCGCTAATCCACGCCCCCTAAATCTAAGGTAGAGTCTCGTGAGGATACTCATAAGGGGTGCTGATACTAGAAACCCCAGTAGGTAGCCACCTGTTGGACCAAACAGCACCACTACACCACCCCTAAGACCTGCTGCTAGAGGGAGCCCGAGCACTGTAAATATGAGGTAGAGGGCCATGGAGAGCAGTGAGTACCTTGGGGGTAGAAGAAGCCCGGCCATCACAACACCCATACACTGCATTGTATATGGAATAGGGCCTAGGTAGAGGTACAGCTGGGCCAGTAATCCAGTAAGTATGGAGAGGCCTATACCCAACACATAGTGCGTTATACCCTCCGGATCTCTACGTATCATGAAACTGTCACATATGTGAGCAGCACTCCAGCGGGTATAAAAGACTTTTCCGGCTGCTGGACCAGTGAAACTGTATCACGGGCTGCACCAAGGGCTGGCAACATCAATAGCTGGCCAGCGGCCGCTAAACTTAGTGTGTTTGCAGTGGTGTCTACACATCTAAAAATTTAAAATTGTATCCGCTACCTGGATATAGCTGGTGCTACAAATATGGGTTGTGGTGAAGTATTAAAGGCTGTAGACGCTAGGGTTGAGTTTGCCAGAAACCCTCTTGGTATCGATGACCCGAGGCCGAGATTCTCATGGATTCCACTGCATAGTGGTAGGGGCCAGCGACAGAAGGCCTATAGAATTATAGTTAGCTCTAGCTATGAGAATGCCCTAGGTGGTGTGGGTGACGTTTGGGATAGTGGTGTTGTTGAGTCGGACTCTAATGTGGTTGAGTATGGTGGGCCACCTCTAAAGAGCTTTACAAGGTATTTCTGGAGGGTTAAGTGGTGGGATGCCGATGGCAGGGAGAGTGGGTGGAGTGATGTAGCATGGTTTGAGACGGCCATTCTCAGCCCTAGTGAGTGGAGGGGTGTGTGGATTGGCGGTGGCCAGCTTCTTAGAAGGGAGTTCTATATAGATGGGGATATCGCCGATGCGAAGGTGTATATAGCTGGCCTGGGCTACTATGAGCTTAGGGTTAATGGTGTAAGAATTGGGGATAGGGCTCTAGACCCCCTCTGGAGTGAATATGACAAGAGGATATACTATACTGTATACGATGTGACTAACACCGTTAGAAGGGGGGCAAACGCCATTGCCGTTATGCTTGGTAGAGGTAGGTATAGCCAGAAGTTTGAGAGGGGGTTCCTAAGGGTAAGGTACTACGATGAGCCCAAGCTCCTCCTCATGCTGAGGGTGAAGCTTACTGATGGTAGGGTATACGAGCTGTACACAGATGAGATGTGGAAGTGCCTCGATAGAGGCCCAATTATAGGTGACGATATATACGATGGCTTTAGATACGATGCAAGGCTAGAGCCCCTAGGGTGGGACAAACCTGGTTTCGATGACTCTAGCTGGAGGCAGTGCTCCGGTGTGACTCCCCCAAGGGGTGTCCTGGTATCCTCTACAGCCATCCCAGCTACAAAGGCTGTAGCTGTACTCAAGCCTAGGGAGGTCTACAGCCCAAGCCCAAACGTATATGTATTTGATGTTGGTCAGAACATCACTGGCTGGGTAAGGGTACGTGTAAGGGGTCCAAGCGGCGGTGAGGTGAGGATAAGATATGCAGAGGTTATTAACAGCGATGGCACCCTAAACACAAAGAATCTAGGGGCTGCAGAAGCTACAGACATCTTCATCCTGCGGGGCGATGGTGTAGAGGTTCTAGAGCCCAGGTTTACATACCACGGCTTTAGATATGTAGAGGTGAGCGGCCCTATAGCCCCACCATCGCTAGACGATATAGAGGCTGTTGTTGTACATGCTGATCTTGAGCCGATAGGCTCTTTCGCATGCTCTAACAAGTTAGTTAATGATATCCATAGGCTGACTATATGGAGCCTTAAGGGCAATCTAACCAATGGTGTGCAAACGGACTGTCCTCAGAGGTCAGAGAGGATGGGGTGGCTCGGAGATGCGTGGCTCTCATCGGATGCAGCAGCACTAAACTTCAATATGGTAAAATACTATGAGAAGATAGTCAACGATATAATAGACTCCCAGAGGGAGGATGGCTCCATACCTGATGTCGTACCACCCTACTGGGAGCTCTATCCAGCCGATCCAGCATGGGGGACGGCATTCATATACATTCCATGGATACTCTATCTATACTATGGAGATAGAAGGGTTATAGAGAGGGTATTTGAATATGCAAAGAGGTGGTGGAACTATCTATACAGCAGGACAAAGGATGGCATTCTGTACTTTGGCAAATATGGTGACTGGGTTCCACCAGGAAGAGTTAGAAATACCCAGGACTGCCCCACAGAGATAATCTCGACATGGATCCTCTACAGGGATGCAAAGCTGTTGACAAACATGGCCAAAGTGCTCAACAAGGAAAGCGACGCTCTCTACTTCGATGGCAAGGCTAGGGAAATAGGGGAGGCATTCAATAGGGCATTCCTTCACGAGAGAGATGTTCTTGGCCGCAAAGTCTTGGGCTACTACTCCATATACACTTCATCTGGAGGCACAACAATATACCTAGGCTCACCAGAATTCGGTGGCTCCCAGACATGTCTAGCATTGCCGCTCGCAGAAGATCTCGTACCAAGAGAGAAGATCTCCGATATCCTTAGAGCACTTGTACACAGTATTGAAGTTGATTGGGATAGCCACTTCAATGTAGGTATACTCGGCATGAAGTATGTCCCAGAGGTTTTAGCAAAATATGGCTATATACAGCTTGCCTACCAAGCATTGATACAGGAAAGCTATCCAAGCTTTGGATACATGATTAGAGAAGGTGCAACAACACTATGGGAAAGATGGGAGAAGTTGACAGGTTCAGGTATGAATTCCCACAACCATCACATGTTCGGTAGCATCGATGCATGGCTATACAGAAAGCTAGCCGGGCTTGAGGTAATTGAGCCAGGATTCAAGAGATTTGCTGTAAGACCACCGCTAATTAAGGGACTCAGCCATGCATCAGCATATCTATATACGGTAAGGGGGCTGGTGGCAGTTACATGGAGTCGGGATGAAAAGGTATTCAAAGTGGATGTTACCGTTCCTGTAGGGTCTGTAGCGGAGGTCTATCTGCCGAAAATAGGGAAGGAGGTAGAGATACTTGAGGGAGGTAAGGTGGTGTGGAAAGCTGGAGAGCTATCAAAGGTGAATGGCATTCTCTCTGTTAGAGAGGAGAGTGATAGGGTCGTTATTGAGATAGGCTCGGGAAGCTATAGCTTTGAGGTAAAAGCTATAGAATAGATTTTTCACTGTCATACTACTATAACTATTTTTATTAACTACATATGCTAGTACTGTTTTTAGTGAATCCTAAATGTTCGGAGATGAGATAGAGGCATCCATTGTACTAGATATGTATAGGATTGATGTTACCAGAGTGGAGGGGAATATACTGTATAGAAGGTATAGAGGTGAAACGATTGAGAGGGAGATCCTAACAAAGGATGTCACATTAAAGCTACTTCCCATCTATCCAATATTCTATCCAAGATTTGTTACAAGGTACATCCTCTGCGAATTTTCTATCCCAATCTATATTCCACCGATGGATAGCATAGCCCTCTACATGTATCTACCAATCGATATAGCTGTATATGGCTATAAGAATAGCTCCTTTACAATTCTAGACATAGTCCCCCTACATAAGCTGTATAAATACACCCTCTATGGCCCACCATCGAGATATGGAGATGTAGGTGGAGTTATTGCTAGGTACTGTAGAACTAGAGTCTCCCTAGAAGAGCCCAGAGATCTAGAGCTCGGCTTCTGTATATCACATCTAGAGATAAGAAATGAGCTAGAGAAATTTGCATCCATGTCAAAGCTACTCCTAGATACATCACCCCTAGCACTATTCTATGGATTGGGTAGCTGGAGGTGCTGTACCCAGCATATTAGAGTGATCATCAACAGCCCATCGACAGCTGTTGTAGAGTATGAGAAACAGCCCATAGAACCTGGATTTAAAGCCGTAGACGAACCGGAGGAGGCTAAGGCATCTCTAATTAGCTATAGAAATGAGATGGTGTGGGGGTACTAATGGAGCTGGTAGATGTTATTAGAAATCTACTGCTACAGGGTAGTGGAATGCTGTATAAAATTTTTGTATTTATAGCTATACTGGCTGTTGGAATAGCAATTAGTGTTATGATTAGAAGAGCATTTCTAAAATTTCTATCAGCTAGAGTATCCAAGGCAATCGCATCTAATTTGAGTAGAGCTCTATACTACACGTTATTATTTATAGTTGTCGTAGTAGCTCTCGGAACTATTGGTATAGATCTAACGGGATTCATAATAGCTGGAGGTTTTGCCGGCATAGTTGTTGGTGTTGCTCTTCAGCCGGTTCTCTCAAATCTTTTTGCAGGGCTCTATCTAATGATTGAAAAGACTATAAATGTTGGTGAGGTTGTGGAGATCGGTGGTAATGCTGGTGAGGTAACAGAGGTATCTCCCATCTTTACACGTATAAGAACATTTGATGGCTTTGTTGTTAGTGTAGCCAATAGCCAGATAATTACCGGTATTACAAAGAACTTTAGTAAAGCAGTAGCTAGAAGGATAGAGTTTAAGCTTGGAATAGCCTATAGGGAGGATGCTGAAAAGGTGTATAGGATACTGAAGAATATCCTAGATGAACATCCGTATGTATTGGTAAACCCACCTCCAGATATCTTTGTTTCAAATCTTGGTCAGAGTAGTATGGATGTAACAGTAAGGGTGTGGACACCTCCACCACTAGCATACGAAGCTACAAAGGATTTGCTATGGAGAATGAGGAAGGCATTGGGTGAGGCTGGTATAGAGATTCCATTCACACAGATAGACGTATGGTTTAGAAGTACGCTAAACATAGAGCAGCTCTACAAGAATCGAGGTGGTGGGTGATACTCAGATGCACTCAATAGTCTCCAACTATACTGAAAACTCTATTGAGTATATCTTCCCGAGAAGCGTGGGGTGAATACTTATACTGTCTTGCTAGCTCAATTAATAGTGAAACTCTGTATTCATCTAGACCAAGGACATCCCTAATCCTACTACCTTTAACACACCCAAATAGTACAAAGTTAATAATTCTTGTTACATTAGATGGCTTTAAATAGAGTCTTCCAGACTCTAGATCTATAAAGTATGGTTTACTGGGATCCCCACAGAGTAGAACTACCTGTCTATATGGTCTCGAAAGCTCACCTACATCTATATTAAGTTGATCAAGTGTATATGTAGCTAAGAGGAGGCTCTTTATAAGAGTAGCAACGTCATTTCTACTGCGAATCGCCTTTAGAAACTCTTCTATTGTTGGGCCATCTACATACTCCCTTACTATAAAATCATCTGAGTATAGGTATACCCTAGGTGCATATCCATGTATAGCTTCGAGGAGCTTTGCTTCATCTCTTAAAGAAGCTCTCTTCGAATCCATCCTCCTGATCTTTAGAGCTACAGTTCCGTGTACTCTATGTCTGGCAAGGACAATGATTGCTGCATGGCCTTTTCCAACAACGTGGTATCTATCTATTTGAACCTTTCCAAAACTATATATATTCTCAATACCCATCTCTCTTATATTTTCTATCCTATATATACATGAGGATCCCTCTCCATATGGATAGCATACTATTCTGGGGTGCATGTCGATGGGCATTTCAATCAATTCATAGCTATGGCACAGCATCTATCTGGATCTACCGAAACATCTAGCTTTCGTAGAGATATTAAAAATAGTATAGATTGTCTTAAAAATGGCATAGATTAGGATATGGCTAGCCTATTTTTAAACCAATTGGCTACTTCATCGATAACCCTACTTCTAGAGCTGTATGTAAGGAATACGTGTTCACCTTCATCAAGTAGAACCAGCCTTTTCTCCAGCGATTTCAATCTATTGAAGAACTCCTCTGACTGTCTATATGGTACAGCAGTATCATTTTTCGCATGCACTATGAGTACAGGTATCGATATGCTTTCAGCCAGCTCCATTGCATTGGATTTAACTATACTCATCACACCCTCCTCCTTAAGGCGATGTGGACCGAATACATAGTATTCGCCGACCTTCTGGGCAACGCCCTTTGCACCTTCAACAAGTTTTCCAAAGTCTACCGCAGGTGCTAGGAGAACCATCGCTGAGATTCTATCTTGATGTTTTGAAGCTATTTTAATAGCTATATGACCACCCATACTAAGACCAACTACACCTATTCTTTTAGGTCTGTACGCTTTTTCAATGAAGTTTAGAGCATTTTCAGCATCCTCAATAGCGTAATCCAGCTTGAATTCCTCAAATGGTAAAGGGCTTTCACCATGACATCTATAGTCGAATCTAAAGACGGATAGCCCTATACCACATAGGGCTCTAGCAATATCGACAAACAGTCTATTTGCCTCAATTTTATTACCTGTAAATCCGTGAAGCATTAAAACCATTGTGGAAGGTTCTGGTGTAGGCGTGTGTAGATATGCTGATAACTCAAAGCCGCTACTTAAGAAGGTTAGGGGCTTCTCAACACATACCAACTTTACCACATACTAAATGGTGAAGGGATTAAAATAAAAGTCTTTAATAACATAAGCACAACATCCATCTAGCGATTACCAACTTTGACTATTCCATCCTACCATGCTTTTCCACGTAGTTCACTTTAATTCTTCAATAATATTTCCACTAGAAACTACAAATTTTTGTACTCAGCTTTCTATGGGTTCTAATTAATAGATTTTAGAAACTTGTTGCTGATTCGAATCTGCGGATTCGGTTTAGGACCACCTCATCATTATTCAGACGCTCGACGGCACCTCATCTAATATCTATAGCTATGTAAGTAAGATTTTTAACCTTTATTCTAGAAACTGTGACCTGGATGATGTTAGCTGGGCCGGATCTGAATTTTTCAATGAAGAGTATTCCCGCCCCCACTGAATTCTATCAGTTTATTCACTGTATCCTTTATAAAGGTATGGGATTAGAGGCTTGTATTGGGATATGTCGATGCGAGCTGTTATAGATGTTGCTACGGAGGCCGCCTTCGAAGGGTCTGCAAACTATGCAGGTGGATTAGGTGTACTTATTGCAGATAAATTCTATACAGCTGGTAGAATTGGACTGCCGTATATACTGGTTGTACCGTTCTATCCAAATGGATATGTTGATTGGGATAGCATGAATAGGGTAAGGTATATTGAAACCAGGCACAGGCACAGTCTTTCATTTCTTTCAAAGCTTAGCTACATCGGTAGTATTGAGGCTAGATCTGGTAGTGGTAGGCTTATTGCTGAAGCTGATCTATACGAATACATCCACGGTTCCGCAAAGGCTATACTCTATAGAGTTAGCAGACCTTTGACCACAGCAAGGCTGTTTAGATACCTATACAGGCACCATAGGGATGAGTGTACATACTATATAGGAGCCGCAGCAATATCCAGTGAAATAGTAAAGAGGATAGCGTCATCTATAGAGATATCCATTGTCGATATACAGGAAGCCCACCTAGCTCTAACACCATATCTACTGCCAAAGAATATCAGAGTACGATTTGTAACCCACACACCTGGTCCATGGGGCCATCCGAAAATCTGTAGAGAGGCTGAGGAGCTTCTGGACATATCGCTACCAGCTGTTGAAACAATGACTGAGGCCGCTATGGAGATCTCTGAAAAAGTATTTACAGTATCTAGAAAACACTTTGAGATTACAAGAACCCTCTTTCCAAAGTATGTTAATAAGCTTAGCTATGTAACCAACGCTATTGATATAGAAAGGTGGCAGAGGGTAAAGAACATTCAGGGAGATGCAGAATCCTTCTCGAAGATACATCAAGATCTTAAAAGAGAATTCTCTATGGTAGTCCAAACCCTCTCCGGTAAGAAAATAGGGGATAGAATGATCATATCGTGGTGTAGAAGAATAACCAGGTACAAGAGGCCCTACTTTATTGAATGGTTCTTGGAAGAGAATACCGATTTAAAGGATGCAGTATTCATCGTTGTTTCAGGTAAACCCCATCCAAACGATGAATGGGGTAGGGAACAAGCCCAACTCTTTGCAAAATTCTCTAGAGTTATACCAAACTTCTACTTCCATCCAAGTTACGGAATGGAATTCGCATACTATGCACTATCAGGTTCAGATCTACTGCTATTTACACCATTTAGCTGCTGGGAGGCTAGCGGAACCAGTATGATGAAGGCAGGTGTCAACGGTGTTCCAACACTATCTTCACGAGATGGTGCAAGTCTCGAACTTATTGAGGATGGTGTCAACGGATGGCTCTTTGGAGAGGAACTGAAAGAATTTATAGATATTGAAAGGAATGCCAGAGCTTCTGAATTAGATGAGAAGGACTATAGAGATTTTCTTAAGAAGCTACTAGATATAATCGATCTCTATAACTCCGATAGAGGGAAGTTTACAGAAGTAGCATACAGAGCCTACAAAACATTTACACCATACGTTGACATGAAACGCCTACTCAAACAATACTACCCTGAATTCGTTGAAAGCAGAAAAGCTAACAATAGTATCGAATAGTATATCAATTAACTAGAGGGTGGGGAAAAGCTATAGTATATCAGTCTTCCCAGCAGTCATCATATTATCAGTGCATGAAGGGTTCATCACCATCCAAAATAGTATTGGAAATGTGATATAAAAGTAAAAATGGTTGAAATAGAGTAGCTTCTAGATTCTTTCTATACCAATAGCTTTAGCTATATCGTATACTAGTGGCGGTTTCCACCATGTTGGTTGTAGCGACTTAATTATGCCAATAATCCATACAACAACTAGGCCAATGCTTATTAAACCGGCCAGTACCCACCCTACAAACGGTATTATTGCCAGTACCATACTTATTACGGACGCTATAATTATCAATATGAAAAAGGATAGCGATAGATATGCCCAGTACTTTGCATATCTATAACCAGGCTTCAATACCATTGCAAGCACTGCCCCAACTATTGATAGAAGCCATGCTAGGAAACCCCACAGCTTCTCATCCTCACTAATACTTGGTGTTGCTATAGATTGTTCAGCCATGCATCTCCCCCAAAGATCTAATTTAAATACACCTATATATATGTAAATGAGTGTATGGTGTGTCATATAATATGGGATATGTATAGATTATGCGGAGTGAGATGTGTATGGATTATACATTTGGATAGGCAATGGTCTCGGAATAAGTAGTTCTGCTTATGGTTTGGGATTCTCTTGGTTTGCAGATGATGGATCTTAGCCATGAGGTTTTAATTTGGATGCAGAGGGCTGTTTTGCTGATACGAAGGGTCTAGAAAGCGTCTATGGCATCTACAACCTCAAGTAGGTTTGTTATTATGGCTATACCTATGTCTTTTAATATTATCTTTTCCCTTCTATTTCTATCTACATATATTGCTTTCATTCCTGTTGAAAGAGCTCCTCCAACATCTTCAACTATGCTATCCCCTACGTAGGCTATGTAGTCAGGTTCTATGTCTATCTCCTTACTAAATTGTAGAAAGATTCTTCTATCCGGTTTATTTATTCTTAGCTCATCTGAAAATAGCACAACATCCATATAGTCTAGTATTTCAAGCTGTTTTAGAATTCTCCTTGTATATATGCTGTTCCAAAATAATGTGTTGCCTATAATACCCATTTTAAAGCCTACTCTCCTTAGTATTTTGAGAATCTCCTTAGTATCATTAAAGGGAAGGCTATTTATATCAACTGTTGAAAATGCTTCATCGATAATCTGCATTACTGTATCCACATCTATACCAAGTTCGTTTGCTAGAATCTTCTGCGACTCAACTACGATTTGAAACCCATCTAAATTGCTATACCTCCTTAATCTCTTTGCGGAATTGTATGCCTTGATTATCGATTTATTAATGCTATGCATATCTATACCAAGCTTGGTTGAGGCTACATATGCTAGCTGATTAAAGGCTATGCCTATATCTAGTAGGGTATTCCATACATCAAATGCTACAGCCTTTATAGGCAATGTATTCAGCCTATACAGTGGATTATAGTCGCTGCTTATAAACACTGTAGGGAGTGACACTACAGCATCTATAGTCATGTGTATGGCATCCTCGGTTGCACACACTATCTAGTAGTCGGGGTGTCGTTCTACAAAAGATGTGTGGCTACTGCAAAAGCTATAGATACTATTGGAGATAGGATTGATATGTATTTGAGAGCTATAGCGGTTTCGCCGTAAACTACCCTACTTATAGCTATAGATGATGTAATCACTATCATCAATGCCGGTATATAGTACATTGTGGATACTAGTTGCAAACTGAAAACCCTTCCTATCAAACCTGAGAAATAGAGTGCTTTAGATGCATAGGATACTATAGTAAGTGAGAGAATGGCACTTACAGTAAATGCTATTATTGCAAGAATGAGAACAGCCCTATACCCTTCAAGCCTAGATCTCCTAAGCTCTTCAAGTCTAGACATATGAAGTGTGAATCTCTCGGCTACGGATAGTATATCAGCAATCCTACCGCCACTACCTATAGCAACTACTACAGTTGCAAGGGGTATCCGCACATCCCTTGGAAAACCAGAGAAGCAGTTCTCAAAGGATTCCTCTGGATCGCTACCAAGTTTAACGAGGTTTACAAATCTAGCAATATAGCTGTATATCGGATCGCCCAATGTTTTACCAGCTTCATTTAGAGCATCTAGTACAGGCATACCCGTTCTAATATATGATGATATGAGGGGTACTAGTGATGCAGACTGCTTTCTCAACATGCTACGCATCCTAATACCATCTCTATACAGAAGGTATACTATAGCTGTAGAGCCTGCCATGAGAAAGCCTACAAAGGAGTACGAATCCGGTGTTTCGAATATAGGTATTGGGATAACGACTATCCATAGCTGTATTCGAACCCCTTGCAGACCTTTAAATGCATTCAGTCCAACAGCATTTGATAGAAGAGGTAGTATATAGTGGGGAACTATGAAAACCGTAAATATAAAGAATAGCGGTAGTAGAGTCAGCTTCTTCCACATCATGGTCTAATCCTCGATACAATTGTATCAGCTAGTACTATTATTGCTATTGCTGATACTGGAAGGAGTAGGAATGATGAGAAAAACATTATGTGTTCAAAGGATATACCAGCCAGTGGGTGAAGCAGTGTAAGTACTGCCAATGAGCCTATGAGGACTGGCATGAGTAGTGCTAGAGCAATATAGATCTCCATATACACATTTAGACTTTCAACAGCCTTTCCAATGCTAATCTCATACCTACCTACATATCTATCCAGCTGTAATCTTACAATAGACGATACATCTCCACCGATATTTGAAATCGATGCTAGTGATGATAAGAGCTCTCTAATCGTTGGCGATGGCGTTACCTCGGCAGCTTTTCTGAAAGCTACATCTAGCGGAGTTCCTATTTTAGTAAGCGATCTTACTAAATCGATTTCTATTGAAAAATAGCGGTAATCTTTACCGAGAGCCTTTGGAATACCTTCAATAACACCTTGAAGACTCTCTCCCCCTGTGGTTAGAAGGGCTACGGCTGTAAATAGTAGGATCGCTTTAGAATCTATAATAGCACCTCTGTTAATGTATAGCATCTTTGGTAACAACATTGTAAACTCTATAGAGGTGAGCAGTAGTAGCAGAGGTAGTACGAAGAGCGATAGCAGTAATGAGGTAAATAGCGGTAGTTTTGCTGTATAGTGGGTGTAGATTAGTGTAATGGGTATGGCTATAGCTATCGCTACGAAGCTGCATTTCGATGCCATTGAGAGGTATCTATCTACGCTGGAGGATACCCCAGAGCCGATAACATAGATATTCAGATTCAGCCTAAATAGATCATCCAATCTACTAAAAAAACTATGGAACAGCTTTACAGGAATCTGAATACGCTCATAGAGTTCTTCTTTCAATATCTCTAAGCTTCTCAATCACCACTTCACCATCCATTTTCCTTACAACCTCCCTATATGTAGTCTCAGGTTCCCTCCTATACCTTCTCGCTAGAGCATATAGCGATACTATATCTAGGTTATTCCTAGTTGCATATAGTAGCAGAGCTGTTCTCCTATAGAGATCCTCGATAACATCATCATAGCTTAGTAGAATAAGATCTGAAATCTCCTTCAATACGCTACTACCATCTGTATCAATCAGCCACGCATCCCGATATCTATCCCATTTAACAAGTGTCTTAACGGTAATTCTATCCTCTAAAGGATTATAGCTCTCAACCTCGTACACATATGTAACCTTTCTCCTAACACCCTTTACATCAACAAGTCTTAGAACATGTATAAAGAGCTTTGCTGTGGATATAAGAGATTTTGAGACCGACATCGGTGGCGATACAAGTCTTCTAATTAACGATTCTATATTCTCAGCATGTATTGTTGTAAGTCCTCCGTGCCCTGTGGAGACAGCTTGGAAGAAGCTGTAAGCCTCCCTAGCCCTTATCTCACCGAGTATGAGAACATCAGGTCTCTGCCTCATTGCTGACTCTACCTGCGCCTGTAAGGTAACGTTCTGTACATAGGGATCGCTACTCAGCCTCGTCGACATGGAGATCCAGTTATCGTGGAATGGAAGCCTTATCTCAGGGGTATCCTCAGCAGTGACTATCTTGAGCTCAGGAGGTATGAACATAGCTATTGCATTTAGAAGCGTTGTCTTTCCCGAACCTGTAGGGCCGTAGAATATCATACCCTGTCTATTCTCTGCCGTAAGCCATAGGAGAGCAGCCACGGCAGGGCTAAGCATACCTCTATTGATAAGCTCAACAATTGTATACGGAGATTCTCTAAACCTTCTAATTGTAAAGCTGTGGCCTGTTAGAGAAACTACATCGAGTACTATATGAACTCTATATCCCTCTGGTCTAAGAATTCCCTCAGCAATTGGCTGTGCTATACTGACCTCTCTACCAGCTCTATATGCAAGCCTCCTTACAGTCTTTTCAAGATTTTTACTATTGAGAACCCTATTGCTTTCAAGCCACTCATGTATACTATGGAATACATATATAGGTCTATTGAAACCGTCGCATGTGACGTCCTCTATATTTGGATCTCTTATAAATGGATCTATTTCACCGTATCCGATAAAGTCCCTCAGAATATAGTATACTATATACTCGATCTGGTTCTCCTCAATGCTACAGTTCTTTACAATCTTTTTACAGATTCTATAAACCGTGCTCTTAGCATATTCGTAACCGTCATCGAATGTAGTAAAGGTTGAAAAAACCTTTAGCGCACCCAAATCAGAAATAATATAGTTGTAGACACTGCCATAAACCTTATCTCCAATTGGTGTAAGCTGTGGTTCAGAGACTATGTAGAGAAGTTTACCATCAATACCCTCAGCAATGGTTACCGCTACATAGTTTCGAAAACCAATATAATACTGGTCGACAATCCTTCTATTCAAAACAGCCATATAGTAGCACCATAGCCTTACCGAAAGACTACACTGGGTATTTTGTTAATAAGGTGTACGGATGCTTCAAACCATAGATGTACATCCATCTACTCAACACATGCTCTGCCCCTACCCCCTATTTGGATCCACCATGTTCTGCTTTGAACGTCTATAAGACTCTATTCGATAAGAGCTGGCCATACAAAGCCATAGCTTGCTTCTACACCACTACTTGTAATAACCTTTACTATATATGTGTATCCAGGAGAATACACACTGGAGTTTCTGATTGTGAGTTTTACCTCCTTTACTTTTTGTGGTTCAATTGAAATGCTGGGTTCGATGGTAACCGAATCTATTGCAACGCCATCTACTGTAAGAATGTAGGCGGATGCTATTTTTACTGCTGTATTCCCGAGATTCCTAACATATACATTCAATTCATTTTTACTCACTACGTTTACTGCATCTATCTTTATCCTCTCATACCATGCGGCCTGCGAAGGCATCTGCGACGATGATACGTAGCCAGATACCCATAGCCACAGGAGAGCTCCAGCAGCTACAGAGATGATTATAAGTATTATTGTAGCTATAATTGGTGAAACTCCTTTTGAAAAACCCTGCATAACCTCTCCCAGTAGAAAATGGACATCCACGTATATTTAAACATTTTCCTCAAAAATTTTAGCAGATCTATTTCTAGCCATATCCACGAGAGGTGCTAGTGTCTGCAATGATTGCAGGAATCTTATATAGAGGTGCAGCACTATACCACTATATTTAGGGTGAGAGAATTGCTTACGAAAGGTGTTAGCGAGTATATCGCTACACTTATAGCTACAATAATCACTTTAGCTGCTGGTTTAGGGGTATTCGTATACACCTATACGGTTATAGACAACTACTATCTAGCGCTTAGCCAGAGCATAGAATATGCAAAGGCAGAGTATAGGGAGAGTCTGGAGGTTATGGCTAGCTATATAAGGGGTGTGGAAGCTATAGTCATAGCTGTAGCAGGCGGATTTTCCGTTGATATCAGTGCGGTATACATAAACAACACACTATCTGTATGTAGACTCTATACAGTTGATGGAAGCTATACGGTTGATGGAATGGGTGTAGTCAGAATCCCATCTAATTCGATAGCTGTATTCAAGTGTTCTGTAAACGGCTCTCTAGCCTATGTAAAGATTGTTTATAGAGGTGGTGAGGTTGCTTCATGGGTATCGAAGATCGTATAGAGGTATAGCTGCGATAGTCGGTTCAGTTGTACTGATTGCGATCTTCATAGCCTCAGCAACATTCATTATAATTACACTAGAGAGATTCGGCTCACTAGCTAAGGAGATGGCGAACCACATTACAGAGAGAAATGATAGACAGCTTGTACTCTATGGTGTAGAGAGCACATGGAGCTTTAACGGTACAGACACAGCCATATACATAGATAATAAGATGGGTAGAACCGTACTCCTGACAGCAATAGCAGTAGTATATAGTGATGGAAGCTATGAAATCGTATCGAGCTATAATAAAACCGTAGATATATATGTATCAACCCATTACATGGAGGAGCAGCATAGGATAGCACTAAATCTACTACAGCTCCCTTACCCACTTCCACCAGCTACGAGAACCGTGGTATACATAGGATCTATAAAGACACCCATAGCAGTATCGATAGCACTAGCAATATCTACAACCAGTATTGCTATACCCTCTAGACAGCTTGAGATCTCCATGAAATAGCTGGTGTGGAGATATATTTCTAAAATAAATATACATACCATCTGAGATTGATGCATTATTTAACGCAGTTCTATTCCTCTAGCTTTTAGGGAATCGACTAGTGTATCTATTCTAGATAGAGCCACCTCTATAGATACTGTAAATATCCTTAGATAGTATTTGAAACCCGTTTCACCTCTAGCTCTAAGGACTATCTGAGCATCTCTTATCTCTCTCAATACACTATTGAAAATCACACTGAGTAGGTATAGTATTTGAAACCTGGTGAGATGCTGTGGTAATAGAGTTGCAAATATTAGAAGACCTATTGATAGTGTTGCTGATGCTGTTAGCAATGGTCTCACTATACACCCCGTATCACCTTGCAGTATGAGTGCTACCAGAAGTAGAGATAGGTATAGAGTTGCTGTTGAAAACACTATGTAGAGTGTAGCTCTTTTTAAACCTAGGAGGAGCAGCACTAGCCATAGAATTACAACATATGCTACGGCTATCATCAGATCTGTGGCTAGGGGGATTGCTATAGATGCTACAAATAGTGCTATCTTAAGTGGTAGGAGCTCTTTTCTATGGAGAAGTGTCTTCTTTTCCCTAAATGAAAACACTTCATCTATTATATAGTTTAACACATATATCACCTACAGTGAGTAGTCCTGTGCTTATGAGAGTATCATCGCTAATATCATTCCATCCACCGCTTCTAACAATTTTTCCATCATCTATGACTATGTACGTATCTGGATTGAGGAGATATGCATAGAATACTTCATGTAGTGAAATAACTATTGTCTTACCCCTTCCCCTACCATACTCCACTACCTTTAACAGTGCTTCGATGCCATCCCTATCCAGATTTGTAAACGGTTCATCCAGCAACCATATAGGCTGGTCTGCAACGAGTATTGAGGCTAGTGAGACCCTCCTAGCCTCACCACCGCTAAGAGTTGTCGGGTCTCTATCCGTAATATGTTTAGGAACAAGTATATCAACTATATACCTGTTCCCCGAAACCCCGAGTGTTCTAAGTATAACCTCAACCTCATCTTTTACGCTAACCTCTATAAAGCCATAGAACGGATTCTGCCAGCAGTAGGCTATAAGCTTAGCCAGCTCTCTTCTATTCAAACCCTTGATACTCCTACCATCAACTCTAATATCACCTGTGAACTCAACAAGCCCAGCAATAGCTCTAAGCAACGTTGTCTTTCCAGCACCATTCCTACCTAAAACTACATGCACACCTGAATCAAATTCCGCATCCACACCATTGAGCACCGATCTTTCACCATATCTAACTGTGAGGTTTCTAACTTCAATTCTAGGCATTATACAAGCCTCACACCACTGCTGTGTTCAAAACTCACCAAAAGGCTTATAGGGTTAAAGTTCACAATACCCGCTCCTAAGGTGTATAGAGTGAAGATAGTAGTCGTTAGAGGTATTGTAATTGCTGCTATGTATATAGCCCTCGTTCTACTCTTACACCCACTCAGCTATGGACCTATACAAGTTAGAATAGCTGATATGCTCTCACCACTACCATATATAATGGGGATTGAGGGTGTACTAGGGCTAACCATAGGCACACTCATAGCAAATATATTCTCCCCCTTTGGTGTATGGGATATCGTAATAGGAACGGCATGCACATTTACATACTCAATACTCAACTACATCATTGGGAGAGTCCTCGGCTATAGAAGGTGGGCATTACCACTAATAGCGGTAATGGATTCAGCGATAGTCGGACTCTATATAGGCATTATACTATTGGGATATATATTTGAGGTAGGACAGCCCCACCTACTATTCATATTTGTTACAGTAGGAAACCTAGCAGCGACTCTACCAGGAGCCCTTATAGTCATTCCAGCCATAAGAAGAATAGTATATAAAGAGAAGCCACAGCTATAGCAGTACGGATTTAAAATAGTGATGATGGCTGTGAACTCTGAGGCATGATGAGGTGTTTCAAGGCTGACTAGAAAGATCGACACCAATTCACACTGAATATATCATTCTCCGAAGAATGCATTTCCACATCATAGTATCTGAGGCTGGGTTTAGATGTAGTAGGTGATGGTCTACAAACCTTGTTGAAGATTCTCTGCATAGGAAGGATGTAGACGTATAGATTTTAAACCTACTAGCCCGTATATGCAACGGTTTTAGTATGGGGGATGCAATGAGATGTGTAGTATGCATAGATTGGAGGTAGAGCTTCTTAAGAAGAGAGCCTCTGAATTTTTAGAAGAGTCTAAACTAGCTGTACAGCGAGGGTTTTACGATACAGCATGCTTTCTAGCTGAACAATCTCTACAGCTATATTTAAAGGCTATACTGCTTAAACTAGTTGGTGACTATCCTAGAACACACAGTATTAGAAGGCTACTCGGTGAACTGGGTAGGGTTTTGAATTCAGAAGCTCTGGAGACATTTATCAATGCAAATAGAGCGAGAGTACTAGCTCTCGAAGACGCCTATCTCATAGCTAGGTATTCCGCAAAGGAGTATGAGAAGGAGGATGCGATGTAGATGATTAGAGTTGTTGAAGAGGCGGTGGATTTAGTTAGAAAGATTCTAGGTGGTGATTGTTGAACCTGTTCATGGAATCTATACTAAAGCGTAGAGAAATGTTGAGAGAGTGGAGAATATGGGTTAACAAAATCGCCACTATAGCAAGAAGTATATTACGCGATACAGAGGTCTATGTTATTGGAAGCATTGCTAGAGGCAATTATGTTGGCGGCAGCGATGTAGATATAGTTATAGTATCGCCCAACATACCCAATGGAGCATTGAGTAGGGCGGGGGTGAAGGCCCTTATCGAGAAAATGTTGGATCTACCATACTATCACCCATTTGAAATACATCTATTAAAACCAGAAGAAGCCATACGCTATCTCAGCAGAGTTAGGGAGGATGTCATCAAAATAGAAATGGAGTAGGATATGTGTATCCAGTACAGCCACCTTCTATAACACAGATTTCCAGCTCCTTATAGCGAAGAAGTGTTTTCCAACCAACGATAGCTCTGAAGATCACCTCCTGACGACTGTTCAGCATCTGTGCCATCCATACCACAGTCAACTTTATGTATCCTGAGCTACTAAAATTTAAATAGAATAGAATAGTTATTTTGAGTAGCGCAGCATAAAATACCCGCTGAAACTTGATAGATACTGAGGTATACAGCTTGACCATTGTAGATAGTAGCGATGTATTTGCAAAGATGGGCTACGAATATATTGAGAGGGTTGATCAGGCTGTAGAGCCTAAGAGAACCAATATAAAATTTGGTGATATTGCTCCAGAGATAAAGTCTCTCTGGATCGCTTCTCAAGAGCTCTACAGACATCAGCTAGAGGCGCTGGAGGCTCTTGAAAACGGCTATTGCGCAATTCTTAAATCAGGCGCTGGTTCTGGAAAGACTGAGGCTTGGTTCTTCTACTTCTATAGAAGATTTAAGGAGAATCCCAACTTTAGAGCAATGGCTATCTATCCAACACTAGCTCTTGCAAATGATCAGATAAAGAGAATATCACTATATTCGGAGGCTATAAATGCAAAGGTTCTTAAGCTGGATGCTCTATATAGGGATGAACTTGTTAAGAGACTTGGGTCAGCTGGACTAAGAAGAGAGATATCTGCATCAAATCTCATTATAACAAACCCAGCTTTTCTCTTCCATGAGCTGAAGAAGATCCTTCTAAATCCATCGTCGATACTCTACCAGTTTATTAAAAAGCTCAATCTCCTGGTTATTGATGAGTTCGACTTCTACAGTCCTAGAAGTATTGCACTTATGCTAGCCACAATAGATATCCTTAGCACTATAGCAGATGAAAGACCGCAGGTAGCAGTACTAACAGCAACTCTAGCAAATCCAGCAGATCTATGCTCGTTTCTAGAAGCTACTACTAAGAGAAGGTGTATAGTTATTGATGGTGAGCCCTTTAGAGTTGAGAATAGAACGTATATTGTACTTGGGAAGAATCTATATGAGGTTTGGAGCAGGATTAGGAGCTACAAGGACTATATAGAAAGCAGAGGGGTAGAGGATAGAATAGTTGCAAGAGCGCTAGAAGATTTTGAAACCTTTAAAAAGAATACATATAGAGTAGTACAGTTTCTAGAGGCTCTAGGACTACAAGCGCCATCGATTGCAATGGATATTGGAGAGATTCTATCGAGCTATACAAAGGACGATGGTGTTACCCTAGTTTTTACTAGAAGTATTGCAAGGGCTGAGGAGATAAACAGGATGTTGAAAGAGTATATTGGAGATGCCGTTGCATCACATCACCACCTCGTCTCAAAGAGGTTGAGGGAGGAGATAGAGGAGAGGGCTAGAAGAGGAGAGGTGAAGATAATCGTAAGTCCAAGGACGCTAATGCAGGGGATAGATATTGGGACTGTTGTAAGGGTAGTTCATATAGGTCTGCCTGAAAATGTAAGGGAGTTTCTACAGAGGGAGGGCAGAAAGGGCAGGAGAAGAGAGATACCGTACACAGAGTCTGTGGTAATACCCTCTACAAGGTGGGACTGGGAGCTCCTATCAAAGGGTTTCGAGGCTCTGGAGAAGTGGCTCTCACTTCCAATAGAGAAAGCTATCGTGAACCCAGATAACGACTACATCAAGCTGTTTAAAGCACTTGCAAAGATTTTATCACCCTGGTTCAAGGTTGGGCTAAGCGAGGAGGAACATAGGGTTCTGAAAAATGTAAGGGTTGTTAGAAGGGATGGGTCTATAGATAGTGAAAGGGCTAAGTGGATCTGGGAGAGGCTAAACTTCTACGAGTTTGCACCACCATATGGTATAAAGAGGTATCTTGAGGATGATGGAAAGATCATACCCCTAGAGCCTGTAGGCCACTGCGATCTTGTTGAAAGGTTTCAGGTTGGCTGTATAGATCTTAGCCAAGATGCGATCGTTACCGATATTAACCACGGCACGTCTACAAAAATTGTTAGAGGTATTGTAGAGAGACCTCTAAGAAAGTTTAGAATTGCTAGCCATGACGCTATTGCTGAAGCCTTTGAAGAGTACAGATATGTAAAGACTCTGTGGAGTGAGGAGCCGTCCTTTCTAAGGGATATTGCACGGGGAAAGCTCTACAGCTATGTACTGGCAGTTGTATACCCCCCTAGGAAAGGCTTTGGAGAATATAGAAAGATACCTAATAGAGTTATGTGGCGTCTAATATCAAGTAGGCCCAGGGTTGTAAAGATAGGCGATAGCTTTACTGTAACATATGATAGAAAGGTTGTCTACGTACCTACCGAAACCTTTGGAGAGTACAAGGATTTCACCTATGGAATGATATACGATGTTGATGATAGGGAGGACTCATCGCTGCTGAGGCTGGGACTCGCCCTCCTGATGGTTGTACTCAGGAGGGTGTATGGAATACCATTTGAAACAATAATGTATAGTGTAGAGAAGATCGGTGAAAAGAAGTTCTTCGAACTCCATGAACCTGAAGCGGCAGGGCTCCTCAATACCCTTAAATGGAATGATATAAGGAAGACTCTAGAAGAGTATAGACCCGATGATCTTGATCTAGTTCTCCTCTCCCAGCTAGACGATATAGCGTTTTCAGATATCATCAGCCTCGGTATAGACCTCTCAGTAGTTAAGAGTGCATCGACTAGGGCTGTAGACTATATCATGCTTAAGGATAGGCTACCTGCAGTTTTTAGAGATAGAGTGTTCTCCATACCAAAGCCCAGCAAAGCCCTTAAAATACTCAGCCTAGAGGCCGTGACATGGATGGTCGATGAGGATACCCCCATACCAAAGGTTATCACAGGCATCTCCATATTCGATGGTGAGGAGGTCAAAGGATGTAGCGAGCTGTATATAAGATACCCATTTACACCACCTCCAAAAAGCCTAAGAGATATTGAGAGCATTATTGAGGATATCGTCTACTATGGTGACTTCAAGCTCGTAGTCTACGATGTGGATTCCATAGTTAGGGAGCTACAGAGAGCTAATCTAAAGAGGCTTATAGATATTGTTAGAGAGAGAGCCGTTGGCATTAGGGATGAGCTTGTTGGACTAGGGATAGATACTCCAGCGCTATCCTCAATACTTGAAGAGGTTAAGGTTAGAGATCTTGAGGTAAAGCCTATAGATGTAGTATCCCTCCACTCCAAGCTTATCGGCACCGCAAACATCGGTAGCATTGAGGAGCTATTCAAATCAGTTTCACAGTATATTCAGAACTTCGCAGAATCACGGGTTAAAGCTATATACATCCTCTACCTAGTTACAGGTGCCATTAAAAGCCAGGAGAGTTCTAAACAGTAGCCGATACTCTATATCCAGACTATTTCCCATCTATGATATCTATGATCCTTTTATATGGAAGCACAGGCTTTCCCTGCACTACGGTATAGTATATCACGGGTACACCGATCTTCTCTAGGAATGGCTTTAGATTCTCGTCTGCAACGACTATGAGGTTGTTTAGAGCTTTTGAAACTTCGCGAAGCTTATACGCCTTCTTCTCTGCATACTCTTTTCTCCAAAAGCCTGCAACCTCGAGGTAGTAGACTTTGCCATTTCTATATATCTTAAAGTCTGGGAGGTAGAGTAGCTGACCGAGTGCTATAGGCTCTTCCTCCCTCCTAATATCTATACCTAGCGAACTCAGTACTCTATAGATGGACTCCTCTATAGAGCTATCAAAAACCTGCTTAACCTCATACTCAATACCTCCAGTAGCTAGAATAGGCTTTAAACTATTTGAGAGGATTTCAATATTGATGGTTTTTCTAGCTAGGTGTGTCTCAGATTCTACACGCCACCACACTCTGGATGAATACAGCATATCGATAATCTTTAGAAGTAGAAGTGAGAGTCTAGAGCCGTACACCGTTGGTCTTCTAAACAGGCTTCTGGGTCCCTCGATAACCGCTCTAAACACATTTCCATGGTACCTCATATCGTATACAAGACCATAGAGCTTTGATAGCCTTCCGATAGATCTAGCGATGTTTCCTAGAAGCTTCTCATACCTTCCAATCTCTATAGATATTCTCGATGAGTTTACACATACAGTGTCCACCGTCTCCAAATTGTATACCCTAGCAATATCCTCAATAGATGGATTGGCTACTCTCGTTAGTGGAAGCTCATCCAGATCATCGATCCACAGAAGCTTATCTAGATCCCCATCTACACCAACCTCCCTCTTTAGAAGCTCTATAGCTTCACCCCGACTACTCTGTGGTACAAAGCCTCCAAATTTTGTATTTACAAGCTGGAAGACTCTAAGCCTCAAGATCCTTGGGTCGACCTTTCCTTCTACCTGTAGCGGTTTAAAGAAGTAGGACATAGTCTTTCTCAATGCATTGTAGAGTCTATCATCACCTACTACTATTCTAAGCTCCTCCCAATCGATATCCCCAAAACGCCTCCCCTCATTATCTAGATAGAACTGCAGCACCTCTCTAATAAGATCTCTATCTCTCTCAGGATCTAGGTAGAGTGGATATACCCTTCCAGGGCGGTAGACAAGCCTCAGATTCTTCCTCCCATAGGTCAAGGTCTCTCCTCTCTATCAACGAAAATATCGAATCTCCTCCTTCTTCTAGCCATCGATGGCTCTATCGTTCTCCTAGTTATGATCTCGATGAGTATAGCCTCTCTACTCTTCGGTCTTAGAATTCTACCCAGCCTCTGTATATACTCTCTATGTGATCCAGTTCCACTTACAACTATAGCCACTGAGGCATCTGGGACATCGACACCTTCATCGAGTGCCATGGCTGTTGCAAGAACTCTTATCCTACCCTCTCTAAACATCTTCAGATATTCCTTCCTCTCTTCATCGGGTGTGTCGTGGAGTATTCTGGGTATCAGAAACCGCCTAGATATCTCTCTAACTATATCTGTAAATCGTGAGAATATCAGTATCTTTTCATCTTTGTATCTGGATAGGAGCTCCTCAACAACAGCAATCTTCTTCTCATTGCTTAGAGCTATCCTTCTGGCTCTATGCTTTGCTCTTAGTGCCTCCCTCGCCGCCTGATCCCTTGAGGCTAGCTCCAGCACCCTTCTAAACCTTTCCCTAGGATCTCTGATGCTTGGAAATCTCTTTCTACAGAACTCTAGATATATCCTCATAAGCCTCCTATACTCCCCAAGCTCCTCCTCTGGTAGCGTTACATATACCTTCTCCTCCCTATGCCTAGCCAGATAACCTCTCAACTGCAGACTTTCACTCTCCAGCGAATATACAATAGGCCCTATCACATCCTCATAGTGTTTATGAAGACCATCGCTTCTATATGGAGTTGCTGTTAGCCCCATTCTATATGGCGCTGTTAAATTCTCTAGAGCCCTTCTATAGCTTGGGCTAACAGCATGGTGACACTCATCGGCGATAACAAGACCAAAGAGATTTGGATACCTCTCCAAGTTTATATAGGCAGAGTCGTATGTCATTATAGTTACATCGTTTAGTTCCCTCCTCCCACTACCATAGATGCCGATCTTATTTACAGATATAGATAGGTATCTTACGATATTCTCAGACCACTGATTTAGAAGATCTATTGTGGGAACTAGAATCAGCGTTTTAACGCCCAGCTCCTCTATAGCCTTTAGAGCAACCATCGTCTTTCCAGCAGCCACGGGAAGCACCACAACACCTCTATAGCCACTACCAACCCACGCCCTATAGGCCTCAAGCTGATAGTCTCTCAGCTCAATCTTTAGATGAGCCTCAAAAGAAGCCCTATAGTTCAGCTCAAAACCAAGCTTACACTTTAGACCCTGCCTCTCAGCAATCTCCAGCACCCTATGCAGATTCTTTGGCATCAACCTAAGGGTTGCTGTCTTTCTATCAAAGATCACCAGCCTCTCAGCCCTTAGGCTCCTAACAAATTTGCTAGAACCTGTATACATTATGATATCCGGAGACTCTAGCGTGAGATACACATCTATATATTCCCTCTCAAGAGATTCTATAAGCGACTTAATCTCAGCTGGAAGATACACACCAATACTATCGAGAATGGAAATAGCCCTCTGGAAACCCACTTTAGCAGCCTTAACAGGATTCAACCGATATAGTAGCAGAGAAGAGTCCCCACCAGATACAATGGCATCAGCAATGAGATCTACATTCACAGAGCTATCAGATGTTGTAGCCAGCTTCTTAACCCTAAATACAAACACCATATTCATCAACACAGTAGAGTAGCTACTGCATTATACTAATAAATATCTTTGCGGGATTATTAGCACACAGACTACTATATCTACTGTATCCAAGCCCTTATCTTCATCAATTGGTGTCTCTAATGGTATGGGCACAGCATGGACGGCTCTAAAAGGAATTCAAAGTGCTGCAAAGGGTAACCCCATCAAGGGTGTAGCTAAGAGTGACTACTATAGCACGGTCAACAGTATTTCTAAATTGCATTCAGTGCCGTTTAATATCTAAATTAGAATACACCTCTATTTTGATTTAAATAAGCTGTGCTTTATTCTTGTATACTCTAGTAGTTTTCTATCGCTATATAGCGTATCAATTACTTCAGTACTTTCGTTAAGCGTTACAAGATAGTCCTCAACACCATTGGTATGCAGTAGAGATCCTCTATAGCCCTTCTCCACCTGCACATATCCCCTATCGCCCAGCTCTCTAACAGCATTCTTCACATCATTATAGCTGGGTACACTCTCTTTTAGTGTAGAATTCATACCCTCTATCTCCATATAGATCTCTGATAGCCATAGGCGTCTATAGAGACCCAAGATTCTAAGAACATCCCCCATAGCCTTTTCAATACCCTCTTTAGCTTTTAAAATATTGGTTATATCCAACTAAACTCCACCTCAGATAGTATATTCTGTATATATCTAATTATATTTTTATCAAATCTGTAGACGAGGGACTCTAGATCACCTCCAGAACTTCTACCTATCTGAAGTCTAGAGCAG
>Ga0105163_1000335_pt1 | contig 28700 bp, 28 predicted proteins | sample JNZ110809AmetaG_FD_81531 | JGI IMG/M metagenome (GOLD analysis project Ga0105163, IMG submission 81531) | Hot spring microbial communities from Jinze hot spring, China to study Microbial Dark Matter (Phase II) - JNZ 110809A | ecosystem: Environmental > Aquatic > Thermal springs > Hot (42-90C) >... | reverse complement strand
GCTTTGGTCTGAAGGAGATCGTTTAAGTATGAACTTAGATGGTTTATACATTGTAGTTGTAGTTATACCAGTGCTACTACATCACTATGCTGGAACAAGTGAGAAATCCCTATTACGTAGAATAATAGAAAGTGAGCTTACACTAGAGATCGGTAAACCATGCATGCTCAGCCTTCTCAGCATAGTAGAGATCTTGAGAAACGAGGCACCTCGCGGGCTAAAACCGTTAGTCGATAAACTAAGCGATATGATTACAAAGGGAAAAGCTGATCTATCGGTAATTCCTGGACTCCAAACATTCTTACATTCCTACAGGATCTCATTCGCAAAATATCTCGCTGAGGCTGTGATTGGTCTATTAAACATTTGCGATGGGATCGTCGCTAAACAGAATAGAACAGCGAGGAGTGCATGTCTAGAATAGGGGTTCATAAATTGAAGTTAGCGCTCTTAAAAACACATGTCAACGTTTTTGGCTTCGCAGGGTATCTATTTTCGGGTAAGTTGGTTAAAACAATTCTCACCAGGTCTATACCCCGGCTAGAAGAGTTTTTCAGGCCTACAATGGGATCCACACCAAAGTTACTGCATATTTCACCTCTATACAGAGTAAAAAACAACAGAGAGGTTGAATGTGTTTATAGTTACGCAGTTTGCAGGAAAACTAGTGCATATGTAAAATGTATTGATGCGTTGAAACCTGTTACATTAAATGGAAGATACTATTTTTACATAGGTTTTCATCAATCAGTCGAAAATGTAACCGATGTTCTAAACGCGTTGCTAAATTACAACGAGTGTTTCGAGTTCATGAATCAAAAGGTCTGTGCAGAAATTGTGGAAATCGAAGCCTGGAATGCCGTTGAGCTCGGCAAAAACCTAGTTGCTAGGGTAATGAATTCGGGTGGGTTAAAGCTCGTATTTGCATCTCCCACCATGTTAAGGGATCCTCTAAGAATCGGTGGCAAGTACAAAACGTATTTGCCAACACCGGAAACAGTGTTTGCAACACCTGTTTACGCTAAGCAAATAGCTGAAGGCGAATACGCAATAAAAAAGTTTAGAAGCGAGCTTCTGCGCCTTAGAAGGCTTTTTCATGAAACTTACAGTGTGCTTAAGAGCGTGATGGTAAAGTGGGTTTACTACGGGGGGAGGCCTGAGCCCGCTCTCGTGGGGTACGTGAACTACAGGGTTAACTTCGAGTACTTTGATTTCCTGAAGCAGGGATTGAATGTTGAGGATTGGCTTGGCGAGATTTTTGCGTACATGCTGGCATTGGGTGTTGGTGCTGGGAGAGCCGCGGGGTTTGGTCACGTAGAGCTTAAGCCCCTCGCTGAGAGGAAGAACACCGGTGAACCACCAGCGAAGAGCCTATAAGTCCACCGGTAGTCTATAGCACTGTAGATGAGGAGGGAGGTCTCGCCTGAACCCGTGATGAGCACTACTGGGCCCTTACCGATACGGAGCACGCTGGTTAGCATGCGCTAGGTAACACGTAGTATTCTAAGCTAGGCTAGAACACCTCCTCTGAAATAACAACTCATTAGTCGAAAACCCAGAGAAGCATACGGCGCGCTACACTTAGAGGTTTAAAAAGCAACGAGACGGTAGAGGCGTTCTCGCACTAGAGCTCTCTAAACCTCGCTATCTTGGAGTCAAGTCACTCATACCGCTACTTAACCTTCTCTATGAAGTCGCTAACCATGCTGAGAACGGGGTGTTCACCTACGAGTTTCCAGGCTTCATCTCCGATGATGCTCACATCTCCAAACATTACAAGAAACAAATTTCACAAAGCTCAAGAATACTCACCAGCCTCCTAAGCAAGTGCTCTAGTTGGATAGGCAACATACTTAAGCTCACCACTAGCACTCCCCCTCAAGAAGATCTCAGTAAGCTCCCTAGTAACCGCGTTCCTAGCCCCAATCCTCTCGGAGTTTACACCCGGCAAAGGCTTAGTGGGAGAAGGCGCGTGAACCCGCACCAAGGCATGAACTCCCAGCATCATCTCTCTTTCAACGCGCATACCTATAAAAAGCCTCCAATACGGACTCATCCATTACCTTAACAAAACGGGTAACTACCACGAGCAGCAACCCGCTTAACAACCCCTTCAACAGTGGTGTAGACTCAACGAAAACCTCCTCGCCAGCTTTAACAGCAGCACAGTACTCGGCTACAAGCCTAGCTATAAGGCAAGCATATAACTGGGAGTGTGTAGTTTATTTTAGCGTCTTCGTTCCAAGAGGGTGGATGGCTTGCATGTGACCGGGTTTGTTGGTGGAAAAATCTACTTGTCCTTTAAGCCACTGAAGGTCGTTGATGGTTTACTAGTCTATGGTGGGAGAGTTCTGTACGCTGGTCCCCGTGACGCTGTAGCCATACTCGCAAAATCCCTCGGGGGAAACCTGGTAGACTTGCACGGTAAGACAGTCATACCCGGCTTTATTGATGCTCACTTACACCTAGATTCCCTTGGGTTAAGCCTTTTAACGTTAGATCTACGCGGTGTAGGGAGCATAGAAGAACTTAAGGGCAAACTAAAAGAATACGCAACTACTGCTAAGACCAAGTGGATTTTAGGCCATGGCTGGGATCACGAACTCTTCAAGGAGAGACGGTGGCCCACTCGCTGGGACATAGATGAAGTGGTACCCGACAAGCCCGTGCTCCTCACAAGGGCGTGTTTGCACGCCGGCGTGCTGAATACAAGTGCACTAGAATTAACGGGTCTTTCTAAAAGCCACGTCAACGGGGTTTTAAGAGACTCTTCAGGTAACCCGACAGGCATCGTCGTGGAGGAGGCGCTAAAAATTGCGCGGGAAAAAGTCAAGGGAATGCTGGGATTTAAGGACTACCTCGAGCTGGTAAAGGTAGCACAAAAACACCTACTATCGCAGGGCATTACCACAGTAGGCTTCGTTAGTTGCGGACTTACTCCGCTAAAAGCTCTCTTGGAGTTGTGGAGAAGCGGCGAACTAAATATTAGGGTTAGAGTATACTTAAACCCCGTAAACGGAGGAGTAGATGTCGTAAGTGTTCTTCGAAATCTCGGCGTAAAGGCTGGTTTCGGAGACGACCGCTTGAAGATCATGGGGGTAAAGCTATTCCTAGACGGCGCTCTCGGGGCTCGAACAGCCTGGCTCTCGGAACCATATTCAGACGATCCACAAACATCTGGGTATCCCGTAATGGACTTGAAAAAGCTCGAAGAGTTCGCAAAGCTCGTAGATGAGGCTGGATTACAGCTCGCTGTGCACGCCATAGGAGATAAAGCGGTCAAGGAAGCTCTCAACGTACTCCGCGAATTACCAGGTACTAGGAAACTTAGGCACAGGGTCGAGCACGTATCCCTCATCAAAGACGATGACTTGAAACTGATGGCGGAGCTGGGAGCGACGGCCGTCGTTCAACCGCACTTCGTCATATCCGACTGGTGGGCCATGAATAGGCTTGGCAGGAAGAGGGTAAGGTGGCTTTATAGATTTAAATCGCTTATAGATACCGGCATACCAACATCGTTTTCCACGGATGCACCGGTGGAGCCCGTAAATCCGTGGGAAACAGTGTACGCGGCCGTTACGCGGGGTAGGTACGAGAACGTGCCCTTCTACGAGGACACGATTCAAGAGTCCTTGAACACTATAGAGGCTCTACACGCGTACACTTACGGTTCTGCCTACGTCATGCACGATGAACGGGAGCTAGGCTCGCTCGAGCAAGGGAAGTTCGCCGATCTCTTAGTGATCGATAGAGATCCCCTTTCCACCCCTGAACGCGAACTACGCTATATTAGAGTCCTCGAGGTATATGTTGGTGGTGCCAGAGTTTGGCCGAAGTAGATGTTAAGCGCTGGAAAGAGGTTATCAGCGGCATCGAGGTAGAGATCTTAGAGTTTACTGACACTGTGGAAACTGTTGAAAAGGCCTCAAGGGTGAGCAGTGAACCTCCTAGTAGGATTGTTAAAACACTGTTGCTTAAAATGGGTAATGAGTACATAATAGTTGTAGTTCGAGGGGATAGGAAAGTGGATTACAAGAAGGCATCGCGATTACTGGGCTTTAATATATCGCTGGCAAGGCCCGAAGAGGTGAAAGCCGTCCTCGGCGTGGAGCCCGGCACGGTCACGCCCATTACCCAGTCCGTGAGGAGCTTAAGGACAATATTAGATCCTGCGATTTTGGAGACCGAGTACATACTGTGCGGTGGTGGGTCCCTACATAGGTTGTTCAGGTTAAAAACGAAAGACCTTTTAAACTTCCTCAACCCGGAAGTCCTCGATATCTTCAAGTAGCATACCTTTCGCGTGGTAACTTGCTTCGAGTGTTAAAGGCGGGACTACCTCGTGAAAACCATGCTCTCGTTCTTGACCCGAGACTGGGAAATAAAGCTTAGGCCGAGTTCAAGGCCGGAAATACTGGTCGTTGAAGTAGCCACTACGTGTAATTTAAACTGCATTCATTGCTTTAGAAAAAGCGCGTACAACATGAAACCATGTGTTATGAACTTAGAGGTTTTCGAAAAACTCCTAGATAACGCCTTGGATGCTGGTGTTAGCAAGATAGTGTTCTCGGGGTGGGGTGAGCCTTTTACAAACCCGCATATAAGGCACATGATAAAGTTTTGTAAAAATCTCGGCTTGAAGGTAGCGGTGAATACGAACGGTACACTAATTGAGAAGTTCTTTGACATTGTTGTCGAATGCGTTGATGAACTCTACCTATCTCTCGACGCTGCGACGGTGAGAACGTATAGCTCTGTACGGCGTTCCACGGCATTTAACGAGGTTGTAGGGAGTCTAGTTAAGTTGGTAAATAACAAGCGCGTAAGGGGCTCATTGAAGCCCGTGGTTAAGGCCATATTCACTATTACGAGAATAAACATGAACGAGGTCTCGGAATTCCTCGAGCTGGTTTCTAAAATTGGCATAAATGAAGCAGTATTCACGCACACAATACCACACAGCCAGCTCATGCACGCTGAGTGCGTGGATTTCGAGAAGTGCATTGAAGAATTCCATTTTAAGCTTAAGGATGCTTTAAGCAGTATCAAAGAGCTCGGCGTGACCGTAACGGCGCCTCGTAAGCTCGGCTCTACGCCTCTCTCCTGCCCTTTCGCGGAGAAAAGGGCATTGTTCATTAGGTGCGACGGAGCCATTGCTCCCTGCATATACTACGCGTACACTTGGAGTCCACGCATACTAAGCATTACGAGGACTATAAAGGAGGTCGTACTGGGTGATGTTAGTAGAGATAAGCTCATAGAGGTATGGCGAAACGCCTATTCTAAAATGCTATTCAAACTCTACTTTAAGAAAATGCCATCGTGCTTAACGTGTACTTTGGTGAACTACTGTAGTAGGACGAGGAGCAACGAGGCGGATTGCCTTGGAAACGCACCTACGTGTGGGCAGTGCCCATACCTACATGGATTAGCATTTTGCCCTCTGTGAAGAGGCGCGTTAAAAGCCGGGGATAAGGGATCAAAAAGGAGGTGTGTTAAGCGGGTAATAAACCCTCTTTTTCAAGCAGGTCGGCGAGGTGCTTTAAGCCTAGCTCCTCTAGCTTCGCTCTCGTAGGCCTGCCTTTAACCCATCCGCGAACCTTGTAGTATTCAGGTAGCATTTCACTTAGCCTAACGACATGACCTTTAGAGGGCCCCTCCGGCATTGGTTCTTCTAGTAGCCTCCTCGGCAAGGTATCGTACTCTTCTCCGTCTCCGAATGCTAGCGCGTTAAACACTCGCTCGGCGTTGTATATTCTCTCCCCTACTCTTTCGAACTCTTCCACCGTGACGTTCCACCCGGTAACGGCTGACAGCTGTTCCGCAATCACGTCTGACCAGTAGGCGAACGTCACGAATTTACATACAACTAGGCTGTCTAGTGTTGCGAATACGTCTTGGAACTTCTTAAGCCACTCTGCCTTGCCCCTGGTTTCAAACCTGTCAAGTAGTTGTGGCATGCCCAGAATTTCCGGCGCGATCATGTACGCCCTTAAGTGACAACCGCCTCTATTACTTGTGGCGTATCCTAATCCATGGCCCTGAACGCCCCTAGGATCGTATGCAGGGAGCTCCTGGTTTCTTACAACCATGGCCACTTCCGGCGCACCGTACTTTGCCGCCAGCCTTGCGGCACCCTCTGCTAGGTCATCGCCTATGCCCGACCTATAGGCCGTTCTCCAAGTAAGCTCAACTATTACCTCCGGGTTACCCCATTCAACCTTTAAGCCCCTTAACGCCTCCAACGGTACTTTACCCTTCTCAACAAGCTCCATGAGAGCGGCTATTGTTGCGCCCATAGATATGGTGTCTATTCCGAGCTCGTTACACAAGAAGTTGGCTTTTGAGACCGCCGCGAGATCGCCTGTACCAGTAGATGCCCCGAGAGCCCACACGGTTTCGTATTCGGGTCCGCCGCCTTCACCGGTGAATGGTGGTTTAGTTATCCTAGTATAGCGTGCACAGCCTATTTCGCAACCCCAGCACTTTTCCTCCTCAGTCATTTTCCAGTCCATGATCTCGCTCGAGATCGCCTCGCCGCTAATCTTACTGGCTTCCGCGAAAACACCTGTTTTGAAGTTTCTCGTCGGGAATATGCCATGGGCATTTATGACGTTAACCAGGACGGCAGTACCGTATTTGGGTAAAGCTTGTGAGGTAACGGGTGATTTCTTTATCAGCTCCATAGACTTTACTGCAACTTCTTCCAGCTTTTCTTCGCTTGCTACAGGCGGCTTCATGTGCCCCCTAACAGCTATTGCTTTAAGCTTCTTGGAGCCCCATACGGCTCCATGCCCGCCTCTACCCGCCGCCCTGTTCTTATCGTTCATTATGTTGGCTATTTTAACGAGGTTTTCTCCCGCCGGGCCTATGCAAGCTACTTTAACTTCTTTGGCTTCATCCCTACCCACAACTTTTGCAAGCTCATCCTTCACCGTGTCTGTCGTTGCGTGAACGTCTTTACCCCAGAGGTGCCTGGCATCCCTGATCTCCGCCTTGCCATCATATATCCATAGGTACACGGGCTTCTCCGAAGCGCCTTCGACGATCACTACGTCAAAGCCGGCGAACTTGAGTTCCGGCCCGAATTTCCCCCCACTGTGTGAATCGTGCACGGTGTTTGTTAATGGCGACTTTGTTACCGAGCACCACCTGCCCGAGGAGGGTATACCCGTAACACCCGTAAGCGGGCCCGTGGCAACGATGACCTTGTTCTCGGGACTGAGGGGATCTACCTTTGGATTGACCTCTTTCAGCATATAGTATACTCCAAGCCCCCTACCGCCAATCCACTTTCTGAGGACGTCTTCTGGTGGAAGGTCTTCCACCGCTACCCTACCGTACGATAGGTTTACTCTGAGGACCTTACCCATATAGCCTCCGAGAGGCATAGATATCACCTTCTCCACCTAGATAACCGCCCCATGATATTTAAATTTAATCACCAAGTTAGGGGCTACCCTCCTCCCGCCGGTGGGAACACGTCTATTACTGCCCCATCAGGTAGCACCGTATCGAGGCCTTTTAGTAGCCGCATGTTTATCCCGTTAATGAGGATCATGTAGTCATCGGGATTCGATAGAACCAGCTCTCTCAGGTCTTCCAAGGACTCTAACACGTCTCTAACTGTTATGGTTTCCTTGTCGAGGTGAACGTCCTTTTTACTCCACTTAAGCTTCTTGGCTATGTCCATGTACAGGTTTATACGTATAAGCACCCCTAGCACCTACAAACTTATTTTACGCTAGGCGATTATTATACTCCGTATCCAATAGCCGGCGTGCCTGAGGGCATCTCCATGAAGTTCGCTTTTCTATGTAGAAAAGCGCCACCTCGCATAGGTAAACGCGTCGCGGTTATCGGTGCAGGGCCTGCTGGACTTGCCATAACGGGCTACCTGGCTTGTAGAGGATACGATGTCGACGTTTACGATAAACTACCGTACCCAGGAGGACTCATGACTTTTGCAATACCACGTCGTAGAATACCCGTTGAAGACGTTCTTGAGGGGTGTAAAGACCTCGAGGAAAACTTCAACGTGAAATTCCACTTAAAGACCAAGGTATCTGCTGGTAAGGGCTTCGACGAAGGCGACGAATTCGTAGAGAGTAACATAGACCTTGCCGAGCTACTCGAAAGCTATGATGGAGTTGTAGTGGCTACCGGGACCTGGAGGTCTAGAAGGCTTGGAGTAGAGAACGAAGATGCCAAAAACGTTACTACTGCTTTAGGTTTTCTTTACCACCGAAGACTAAAAGAACTAAAACTAGCCGTGGAAACGCCCCTACCTAGCCACGGTAGAGTCGTAGTTATCGGTGCAGGATTGTCAGCCGTAGATGCCGCGGAGGAGTGCCTCCTAGCGGGTGCGAGAGAGGTTTACGTGGTTTACAGGAGGAGTATTAGAGAAGCGCCTGCAGGCGCTTACAGGATACGGGATCTCGTGAAAAACGGGGTAAACTGGATCGAGCTCGCCTACCCGAAGAGAATAATTGTGGAAGGCAATTACGCCAAGGGGGTTGAGTTCGTCAAAGTAAAGCTCGGCGAGCCCGACGAGACCGGGAGGCCTAGACCGATACCTATACCTGGCTCCGAGTTCATCATAGAAGCGGACCTGATAATAAAAGCCGTTGGCGAAGTGCCCACCCCCCCAATATACTCTGGAGACCTAGCCAAGTACGTCGACAGTTCCGGGAGACTAATTGTTGAAAGCTACAGGATACCGGGTACAAATGTTTTCGCTGTAGGGGATGTCGTTACAGGGCCTTCGAAAGTGGGTTTAGCTGTAGACCACGCGTTAAAGGCCTCAAGGATAATAGACCACGCCCTATCGGGCGAGAAAATCGCGCTTACACATGTGTTAGGCAAAGTAGAGCATGTTGAAACGCCAGGTATTGAGAAAGCTTCCTGGATAGATAGCGTTGGCGAAAACGTGTGTAAGTACCTGGAAACGTATGGCATTGTGAAATCCGAAAACTGCTTAAAACTACCACCTTTCATCAGGGTCTTTGACTACTCGAAGTGTATTGGTTGTGAAACATGTAGCGCTGTATGCGGGTTCGTGCATGAAGGGAAATCCCTTATTAAGATTAACAAGACCGAAGACGGGTTGGTATTTCCAACCGCGTGTCTTCACTGCGCAAATGCAGGTTGCCAAGCCGTATGTAAGAGGAATGCCATTGTTAGGGGGGATTTAGGTGAAGTGCTAATAGATTACAAAAAGTGCAATAGGTGTATGGACTGCCTAATAGCGTGCCCGGTGCGAGCTATGAGGCTGAGTAGAGGCGAGATAATTAACTGTGATCTCTGTGCGCCCCTCAGGAAGGTAGGGCTCGGACCAGCGTGCATGTCCATGTGTCCTAGTAAAGCCATAGCACTAATGGAACGCTAGTAGTTGGCCACCCCACCTCCGTGGTCCACGCGATTAAGGACGCGGAGGCCCTCTCTTAACTCACCTCGTCGCGTACGCTATGACCTGGTTCGGCGCGTCGGCAGGCACATATACTACCGTTTTGTTAAAACCTGCCTCGTTAAGGAGGCGTACAACTTCACCAGAGTCAACTACGTTTGTATGCACCTCCACCACGATCGCGCGCGTTCTTCGCAATTCACCCAGGGCCTCCTTCAGCACGTCTACTTCTAACCCCTCAATATCGAGTTTTAAAACGTCAAGAACGCCAATATAGCCAAGTAAGTTACTCATCTTAATGCACTTCACTTCGATAACGCTCTCCACGCTGGCATAGTGCTCTACGTGTTCTCTTAGTAGGGAGGAGACAGCTGGGTAGTCCCCCACATAGAGCTTTTTGAACCCGCTTTCAGGGCACACCGCGATGGGATATGCATAAACGTGGCTTAGCCTGTTTAAACGTATGTTTTCGTATAGTAAAGAAAAGATCTTCTCGACTGGTTCAACAGAGTAAACCACTCCGCCAGGATCGACTAAAGCCGCTGAGGCCACCGTGTAAAAGCCCAGGAACCCGCCTACGTCGAGTACTCTATTACCAGGCCTGGGCACCACACCTGGTACCTGGTAGTAGTCACAGAGGACGTGTTCTAGATTGTAAAGCGCTCTTTCAGCATAAAGCGTAGGTACCAGGAACGCGAGATCCTTTCCAGCAAATTCTACCGTGACCCTGTAGAGCTCGACACCCATCCTACTAAGCACTCCTAACAAGTACCCGTAAAACCTTAACTTAAGGTCGTAGCCCTTGCAGGTGGGTAGGTCAGTAATGCCATCCTTCTTCACGGCTCTGACAGCTCACCCGGTTCATCATGCATTACTACATATGTACAAACCCCTATTTAGCCGGGAGTAGGGAGTACATCAAGGTGGTTGAGGCCCCCAGAAGTGGCCATACACATACTTCTCGAATTTCACCTTTAAGTGCCTTATTAGGTACGAACGTGGAGTAAGCAGTATGAAGAACAAGGGCTGGTAAACGTGGTTAAGCCGGAGTACGTCGTGTGGATCTTCACGGCTACCTGCAACCTCGACTGCTTACACTGCTATACGTATAGATTCAGAAAACAACGGGAACTACTATTAGACGAAAAAATGGAGCTAGCTAGAGATATTGGTGAGACGGGAGTAAAGTACGTTAACTTAACTGGAGGCGAGCCGCTAATACACCCACACTTACCGCGCTTGCTTGAAATACTACACGAGTACGATGTAGAGAAGAGTGTAGTAACGAATGCTACGGCCATACGTGAAAGTGTTTTAGATGTACTTTACCGTACGGAGACCTACGTCTTCGTAACAATTGAAGGTCCAAGAGAAGTACACGATAAAGTTAGAGGTAAGGGCTCCTATAACCTGGCTACTCGTGGAGTAGAACTGGTAAGGAAAAAGCTGAACTCCCTCTCCATCGTTTCAACGGTCAATAAAATCAACTACGAGAGGGTGAGCGACGTAGTCGACTACGCTGCAAGCATCGATGCCGAAGAATTGGCATTGCTACCCGTAATGCCCAGTGGCAGGGCACTCGAGTCAGGGATTTATGTTAGTGCCGAAGAGTACTTCAAAGCGATTGGTAATGTCTGGGAGCGAGCCCGGGAATATGGGCTTGAAATATCGGCTTGGTGTACTCCTTGGGTCCCACTACTTAAAAAGGACATACATTTCTGGTTCTGCAGGGAAATGAAGGGTATGGACGTAGATCCTTCTGGGGATGTGCTACTTTGCGATATACTGGACTTCAAGATAACGAGTGTAAAAGAGAAGGGTGTTGCAAGAGCTTTCGAGGAATTCAGAAACCATGAACTAGTCAAAAAAGTTGCAAATCCGCTTCAGTTACCGAAAGCGTGTAAGGCCTGCCCAATATCATGGGGTTGTCGTGGAGGGTGCTACGCGAGATCCTACATGTTGAGCAACGACTTAAATAGCGGAGACCCCCTCTGCCCTAGAATAGCCGGTTTAGTGTAGTTCTCCAAAAGCAATCGTGTTATGGTACTAGGAGACGTGGAGTACCTGGAAAAGTAAACAGCGCATAAGAGGGAAGGATGAGTGCTGGGCCTAGAACCAGCTAGGGGTGTGAATTTTAGGTTTATTTTCTAGGCGTAATCATTTACGTAGTGGGGGTTTCATTGAGGATAGTGAATGTCGAAGAGGCCGTCGGTAAAAGGCTTGCTCACGACTACACGTGCATCGAACCCGGATTTAAAGGAGCCGTGAAAAGGCGAGGCGAAATAGTGGGAAGAAACGATGTCGAGTTATTGAAAAGGTGCGGTCACTATTACGTTTACGTAGAAAATGGCGAGGCTGTTAGCGAGGGAGAAGTACACGAAGTCGAGGCAGTTTTATGGCTTGGCAAGGCCATTTCCGGCGAAAACGTAGAAGTTAAAGCAGTAGAAGAGGGCAAGGCACTTCTCTACGCAATGGTGAACGGGCTACTCCTGGTCGACTCAGAAAGGCTCAAGAAGGTAAACTCAACGGGCGTTTTCATAGTGGTTACTAGGAGAACCGGCGACTACGTCAAAGAGGGCGACCTAGTCGGCGTAGTAGACCTTGTACCGCTAACCGTGGAAAGATCACTCGTTGAAAAGCTAGTAAGAGATATTGAAGGCGAATACCCGGTTATTCGCGTTATGAAATCCAAGAAACCGAGAGTCGCTGTACTAGTCACTGGAACGGAGATCGTCGAAGGCTTGAGAAAAGACCTGGCAGCACCAATAGTAGCGGAGAAATTGAAGCGGTATGGCTGCGAGCTTGGCGTGGTCGAGTATGCCCGGGATGACATCGAGGAGATAGCTAGGAAGATGGAGTTGCTTTTACGAGATCACGAGGGAGTAGTGGTGACGGGAGGAATGAGCGTTGATCCCTCAGATCACACGCCAAGGGCTATAAGGCGGGTAGCCGACGAGGTGGTGATCTACGGTGTACCGATAAAGCCCACTACGATGAGCATGATAGCTTATCGGGGCAGTAAACCGATCATAGGGGTTTCTTCGGGGTTAATACACTATCCCGATCAGAACATACTAGACGTGGTCTTGCCTTGGATTTCAGCCGGTGTGAAGGTGCGCAGGGACTACTTGTTGTCGCTTGGCGAAGGGGGTTTAATGGAGAGCTTCCTTAAACGCAAACACTGAGTATAAGCCTCCCTTCCCGTGCTCGGAAACCAGCACCTCACCCATCAGTGTCATTTCCGTAAAGCTACCCCTTCCTGTACTCCTCGTCTATTTTCTTTAATCTTGCGATGTTAATGGCCTCGGATGGATCGGGTTCTTTGACGGAAAGCCACGCGTCGATTATTTCCCGTGCTAGTATATCGGTCACTAGCCTTCCACTCATCGCGAGTACGTTAGCGTCGTTCCAAAGCCTAGCACCCCTCGCCGTTTCGGGGTCGTTACATAGAGCTGCCCTTATTCCAGGAACCTTATTAGCTACGATCGAGACCCCCGTACCAGTATAGCAGACCAACACGCCAAAATCAGCCTCACCACGGGAAACGGCAAGCGCTACTTCGTGGGCTACATCAGGCCACGGTTCTGGCTTACCCGTCTTCAAAGACCCTCTTACCAGCACTTCTAAGCCTTTCTTCTTCAAGTACTCTAGAGCTTCGCGGGCACAAGCGTAGAGGTCGTCTGAGCCAATAGCGACTCTGCGCATGTTTCCTCTACCGGGTTACCTATATCACCATGACCGGTATTTAGCCCTTATGGCTTTTACTGAGCTCTGCAGCACCCCGGCCAGAGCTGGGTGCCGAGGAGTACGGAGTTATAAGCTTTATTTACCCCAGCGAATACAATACAGTACCAGGGGATGTGTCGTGTTGAAGGCAATAACCACAAAGTCCTTAGCCCTAATCCTCATCATAGTAGTGCTCGTCGTCGCGGTCGCTGCAAGCGTGTACTTTATGACCGGACCAGCCCCTGCAGGTACTACGGTTAAAGAAATCACGATTGGGATAATCGAGCCGTTAACGGGCAAGTACGCGATATTCGGGCAGGAAGCTGTATGGGCTGCAGAGCTAGTTGTAGACGTAGTAAACAACGAACTAGGTGGAATAAAATCCCTTGGCGGTGCTAAGCTAAGACTGGTGGTTGAAGACGCGGGCACTAGCCCCGAAGAAGCTAGATTAGCCGCCGAAAGGCTAATAACGGCGCACAAGCCAAATATAGTTCTTGGAGCGTACATTAGTAGGCTAACGGCAGCCGTCGCGGAGGTAACAGAAGCGAATAAAGTTGTACTGGTAATGGACGCGCTAGTCGACTCCTTGACTGAAAGAGGCTGGTTATATGTCTTCAGGATTGCGCCGAAAGCATCTATACACGGTAGAAGTGCTGTTAAGTTCCTGCTCGACATGGCTAATCAGCAGGGTGTTGAATTAAAGAAGATCGTAATTATTCACGAAGACTCCATTTTCGGCACGTACGTTTCTCAAGGTGCACACCTGGAAGCTATTAGCAACGGTATAGAGATCGCCGCGCACATATCGTACCCGTACGATATCGCGGACTTTTCTCCAATACTTGACACGATTAAAAGAATCAACCCCGATGCAGTAGTATCTGTACCGTACTTCTCCGATGGAGTGCTTTTCGCGAAGCAGTATGCCGAGAGCGGGATTAAGATAAAGTTCATTGCAGGTGCCGGTGGTTGCGGGTATACCGACCCGGACTCCATAAAGGCGGCGGGCGAAGCCGTTCTCTACTACACCAACACGTATAGCTTTAACCCGTACAAGCAAACTGAATGGAATAGAAAAATTGTATCTAAGTTCACGGAGAAGTACGGTAAATTACCTACCGAGGCCGCTGGAATAATATTCTACTCCCTGTTTGCAGTCTATGAAGCCCTTGAAGCGTCGGGTAAGATGTTCCCGCAAGATCCACTTAACCCGGATAACCTCAGGCAAGCATTTCTAAGCCTAGACCTCAACGAGACGAACAGCATTGCCGCACAACTATACCCGTCTGGTAGAATAAAGTTCGCACCTAACGGTGAAAACCTATACCCGTTAGCAGCCATTCTACAAGTGCAGAGAGTGAATGGAACGCTCACACCAGTACTAGTGTGGCCTGAGCCGCAACCCGGAGTTAAACCTGTATTTCCCAGACCTTAAACCACGAGACCTTGCTTTTTATTCTTATACCTTGGAGCACCACAATGATGCGTGGGGCCGGGCATGACGGGGATAGATCCTACTTTAGTCGTGAGCGGTATTGTTAACGGACTAGTTCTCGGAGCCCTTTACGCGCTAGCTGCACTAGGCCTCTCGCTAGTATTTGGCGTACTGGATATAATTAACTTTGCCCATGGAGACCTCATAATGCTGGCATCTTACGTGGTGTACTTAGTGGCGTTATCAACGGGCCAGTTGTGGCTCGCCTTCGCGGCAACGCTTGCCGTTTTTACGTTACTGGGAGTTAGCATATACCGGGGGATTATTCACCACGTACTCGGCAAAGAGCCGCTCATACAAATAGCTATCACCGTGGGCTTGGGATTAATACTCCAAAACATAGCGTTGGCCATTTTTAGGGCCGAACCGAAAGCCCTTCCCCAGACGCTTTTCCCTCACCCCATTACGCTAGGCTTCATCAGCATTAGCGCTAACAGGCTGTTTACCGCGTTTATATCGTTAATCCTCATAGTTCTCGTACACCTGTACTTAACGAAGACTAAGCCCGGTTTGGCGTCATTAGCTGTTGCCGAGAATAGGGAGGCCGCGTGGTTAATGGGCATCAACGTACCAGTAACGTTCATGTTGACGTTTGGTCTCGGAACAATACTAGCGTCCATTGCAGCCTTTTTATGGATGCAGATAGGCCCAGTAGACCCCTATTTAGGGACTATTTTTGGGCTCGTGTGCTGGATTGTAGTAGCGCTTGGGGGGCTCGGAGGGGTGACCGGAGTTATAGCTGCCGGGCTCATAATAGGCATCCTAGATAGCCTTGGAAGCGTTTTTCTAACCCCTTCAGGCAAGTTCATACCGATGTACCTGGCATTCATATTAACGTTGTGGTTTAGGCCGAGAGGCCTTTTCGCTAGGAGGTGAGCACGTTGAAGCCCACTGTTAGAGACTACTACGGTAGAATACTGGTCGTCGTATTACTGCTGGTAGCGATGTACTTCGTAGCCAGGCTCGAGAGATACTATTTGCTCTTCATCATAAATATCCTCTACTTCGCGAGCATAGTGCTGGCATGGAACATCATAGGAGGGTATGCCGGCCAGCTGGACCTTGCATCGGCAGCGTACATGGCTACAGGCGGCATAGTAACCGCCTTACTAATCGATAACTTGAACATACCTCCACTAATAGCGGTGTTCGGGGGAGGGCTGACATCCGCCGTACTTGCAGGCGCTATCGGCTTCCCAATGTTCCGGTTTGGGGTTAAAGAAGTGTGGTATGCTTTGTCAACGGCAGCCCTCGTAGTCATATTAAACAACGCAATACGCCTACTGATAGGTCCCTTCGAATACTACCTAGCCGCGAGGCCCATCAAGACGTACGACGAGCTATACCTGTACACTTCTATAGCGCTCCTACTTGTATTGGTATTTAACAATGTCATTTCAAGGTCCAAGTTGGGGTTCTACTTGAGGGCTATAAGAGAAGACGAGCTGGCTGCTGAGGCTATAGGCATAGATACGCGTAAGTACAAGTTACTCGCATTGCTGGTATACGCGTTCATTGTCGGGTCTCTTGGCTATCTCTACATCGCGTTAATAGGCTATTTCTACACGTACAGATTTTACGACACTAGCATATCAGTTAGCATCGCTATATTAGGTATCATTGGGGGGCTTGGTAGCGTTGAGGGAGCGCTAGTCTCGGCTGTTATACTCAGAGGCGTTGGTGAGTACCTGAGAGCACACTTCGCGTACATAATACCTGGACTTCACCTACTTCTATATGGTATAGTGCTGTTGGTGATAGGGATCTTCGAGCCAGAAGGCATTGCGGGGCTTTCGAGGAGGATTTACAGCGTTCTCAGAGGTGCCAGGTCATGAGCGACCCTCTCCTCTATACAGTAAACCTCGTTAAAAGATTTGGCGGTATAAGAGCACTTGACGGGGTGAATTTCTCCGTTGAAAGGGGCGTTATAAAAGGTCTAATAGGTCCCAACGGCTCGGGTAAAACAACACTCATAAACTGCATTACAGGCGTAGTTAGGCCGGACAGCGGTAAGGTGATCTTTAATGGACTAGATATAACTGACCGCCCACCTCACCAGGTCGCTAAAATAGGCATTGCAAGGACCTGGCAGATAGTGAGGCCTTTCAAGAAAATGTCTATAATTGACGCGGTCACCACGGCCGCCCTTGTGAGGGTTAGAGAGATCGAGAGGGCGCGTGGCGAGGCAGAAAGTATTTTACAGGTGCTCGGTTTCAGTAGGGAAACCATGAAGAAACGTGGTAGTGAGATAACCCTCATGCAACACAAGATAGTAGACCTTGCGAGAGCCCTCGCGCTGAAGCCGGCGCTCCTCTTCATAGACGAGATCGCGGCTGGCCTCCGCCCAGCCGAGGTAGACGAGCTGGTCAAGATATTGAAAAATGTCCACGAGGAAATGGGCATAACGATGGTCGTGGTCGAGCACCTCATGACGTTCATAATGAAAATAAGCGATGTCGTCTCCGTGATGCACGAAGGTAAGCTAATAGCCGAAGGAGCCCCCGAGGAGATCTCTAAAAACCCGAAAGTGATCGAAGTGTATCTAGGGATGAGGGTGTGAAGATGTCGCTTTTACGTCTTGAAAACGTGAATGCTGGATACGGCGAGTTTAGGGTCTTACACGATATCAGCCTCGAAGTAGGACATGGTGAAATAGTAGCTATCGTAGGGCCTAATGGCGTGGGAAAAACCACGTTATTGAAGACTATAATGGGTCTCACGACGTTATATAGTGGCAAGATAACTGTCGAAGGAGTAGATGTAACGAGGGAAAGCCCCGACAAGAGGGTTAAGCGGGGGCTAGTACTAATACCCGAGGGAAGGGGGCTGTTTCCCAGTTTAACAGTGAGAGAAAACCTACTACTAGGAGCGTATACTGTTAAATCCAAGAAAGAAGTGATAGAGAGGCTTGAACTGGTATATACGCTATTTCCGAGATTAAGAGAACGAGAACTACAGAAAGCGAAGACGCTTTCAGGTGGAGAAGCACAAATGCTAGCCATAGCTAGGGGCCTTATGAGCAATCCCAAGTTACTAATGCTAGATGAACCTAGCCTCGGGCTTGCACCCAAAATCGTCGTAGAGGTTTTCGAGGTCGTAAAAAAGCTACGTGAACAGTATAGGATATCGATCCTCTTAGTAGAGCAGCACGTGAAGGAGTCCCTGGAAATAGCCGATAGGGGGTATGTAATACAAGGTGGTAGAATAATTGCAAGTGGTAAGAGCAGTGACTTGCTGAACGTCGAAGAGCTTAGAAAGATCTACATGACTAGGTAAACGTTAAAGGCGCTTACCTAGTGCCGTGCTACCTCGAAAACCCCATGAGCCTCAAAACTTCTAGTTTTAATTCATGGTTTTCAAACCTACCTCGCGCAGTCATCGTTACTATTACAGCGTTGCTTTTAACGCCACGCATTACCATGCAGTAATGCTTTCCCCGAACAACAACCATCACGCTACCGCTACCCGTGAGCTCGGATATCTTATCAGCGACGTCTTCAGTATACTTCTCTTGTAATTTTGGAAAACCCGCTTCCTCTAGAACGGCTCTAACGAGTTTGCTTATGCCTACAACGCTGTTCTCGGGCACATAAGCGACGTAGACGGTGTAATCGACTGGTAGTAGGTGGTGAGGGCACAGCCCGTAGGCCTTTATACCGGTTGCTACCACGATATCCCCGTGTTTACTGAAGTACTTGTAGTCTTCGGCGGTGAGCTTGCTCGATAACAATTCCTCGTAGAAATCGGCTACTCTCTGAGGGGTCTCTCTGAAATCTGGGTCATCTACACTTACACCAATACCTTCCAATATTAACTGTACGCCCTTCACGATTTTTTCTTTATTAACTTTAGCAGTACCCATCGGCAGCGCACCCCTCGACTAACATCTACGCGGAATTCACCAACCACTCGAGAGGCTTTCAGGGATCACCCGTCAAGCCCATGTAGTTTTACCCGCCCTCGTAAAGCGAAGGCATGAGCACAACTTCTTCGCCATCTTGCAAGCGGTAGCTCTTTGACCCGGTTATTTCAACGTTGTTGACAAAAACGTGAAGAAGAGGAAGCATTTCAAGCCACTTTTTAAAGTTTACATGACGCCGTGAGAGCTCTTCCACCAGTGCTTCTACGCTGGTACCTTCTGGTACCTCCACGTATTCGTAACTCTTACCCACTATTTCTGCAAGTAGTCCAGCGTACCTTACACGTATCCTTATGAGCCTCATTTTAACCCCTAAACTCCGACCTAGACTTAGCCGCTTTTAATACTGCTTTGAATATGTTTATGTAACCTGTACACCTGCAAAGAACGCCTTTGAGATACTCTCTCACGTCGTCTAGTGTTGGCTGAGGCTTTTCTTTCAGTAAGTATTCCGACATCACTACGAACGCTGGTGTGCAGTATCCACACTGTATTGCACCTTCTTCGATGAGTGCTTTCTGAACATCTGTGAGTTTTTCCTTCGATAACCCTTCGATCGTTGTCACCTCGCGCCCATTAACGTCCACTGTGAGTGTTAAACAAGCCAATACGGGCTCGCCGTCGACCACTACAGTGCATCCACCGCACTCTCCAATACCGCATCCGTACTTGGTACCTGTAAGCATTAATCTTTCTCGCAAGGTGTTTATTAATAATTCGTTTGGCTTAACATCGAGTTCTACCAATTCTCCGTTAACCTTAAAGGATACCTTGACCACGCCGCTCACCTCACCAATCTTTCATAAGCCGTGTTGATGGCATCCCACGTGAGTACCTTTACTATGTACTTCCTGTACTCGGCCGTGGACCGGGCGTCCGTGATGGGGGAAACCTCCTCTTCCAGGGCATTCAGTGCTTCTCGTAACTCCTCCGAGTATAGCTTCAAGCCACGTATAAGTGATTCCGTCTTCCTAGCTCTTATGGGTTTTGGTGCAACGGAGCCTAAAGCTATCCTTGCATCCCTAACGACCCCGCCCTCACCATCGATGTAGACTGCTGAACTCGCTATCGCCAGATCTACCGATACCCTTGAAATTTTCTTGAACGCTGAAGAGCCCTTACCGGTCTTTTCCGCTATGATCTCCACTAGCATCTCATTAGGTTTCATAGAGGTCTTACCAGGGCCTACGAAGAACTCCTCTAGGGGGACGACCCTCTCCCCGCTAGTGCTCGCGATCAGCGCTTTAGCGTTATGTACAAGTAGTGGTGGTGCTGTGTCGGCTGCCGGGGATGCGTTACAAAGATTCCCCCCAATAGTAGCCATGTTCCTGATCTGCACGCTACCCATTAGCTTCACCGCGTCGTAAAGTGCTGGTAAGTACTTCTTCACGATCTCCGATTTCTCTAGGTCACGTAGTCTGGCAAGAGCACCTATTCTAACGAGGTCGCCGTCTTCCACTACGTAGTTTAAACCCGCTACTTTCTTTACGTTTATTATTACTTTGGGCTCGACAAGCCGCGCTTTGATCTTGACTAGAAGGTCCGTTCCACCAGCTAGTATTCTAGCGCTTTCGCCGTACTCATCTAGTAGCATTAAAGCCTCTTTTAGGGTCCTCGGCTCGTAGTACTCAAATTCCACTGGAATTATTCTCGTATTTCGCCCTGTTACGTTAACTGGGGGAACTTTGAGCTCTACCATTCGAGTCCACCTTTTTCTCTGAGCGCAGCTATGACCTTGTCTGGCGTTACCGGTAACTCGTAGAAGCGTATGCCAATTGCGTTGTAAACGGCGTTTAAAATGGCACCTACTGCAGGGTTCATCGCGGCCTCTCCGAGCCCTTTAGCGCCGAAGGGGCCTGCAGGCTCGTAAGTGCTTGCAAGTAGCACTATGAAGTCTTCGGGTGACACTACATCACCCGCTGTCGGTATCTTGTAATCGGTGATCAGCATCCTGCCCATTATTTCGCCTGTTACCGGGTCGTACTGGGTATTCTCACTGAAAGCCATACCCCACGCCATTGCAAAGCCTCCATGGAGCTGCCCTTCGACCATGTCAGGGTTTATCGGCGTACCAACGTCAGCGCCAGCTACCACCTTGATGGGCCTTACCTTGCCCGTCCACGTATCAACCTCTACCTCGACGAAGTAGACGGTAAAGCTTGGCGGAGCCGATGTTGCCCTATATGTAACCGCCGCTACTAGCGTACCCCAGTTCCTCTGCCAAGCCGTTTTCGCCACTTCTCTCAGTGGTATTTTAATGTTCGTTCCTTCCACATACACCACTGCTTCTCTGAGCTCGTCATCGTAACGTATCTTCAACGCATCGGGGTTAACGACTCTTTCGAGAATTCTTACCGCTACCTCGAAGATCTTCTGTTTCAGTATCTGGGCTGCCCTCCTAGCGCACTCCCCTCCAGCATAGGTACCTCTTGATGCGTGAGTACAGACGTCGTAGAGAGTGTTCTCGGTTGTAGCCGTTGCTAAGTTTATGAGGTCCGGCGGGACTCCTAGCTCTTCCGCAATTATCTTCACATGCGCGTCGAGTGTTCCACCGCCATGATCCTGTAGCGCGGTAATGTAGTCTAACGTTCCATCCTCGTTTAGCTTCAATATACACCCGGTATAATCTATTACCTCCCCGCTGATCGGGCCGCCAGCGCTCGACGTGTGAAAGCCCCTGGCAACGCCTATTCCGCGCCTAAATCTCCCTTTCTTCTCGTCCGGGTGAACGCGCTTATTCCATCCTATAAGCTCTTTGCCTCTAAGCAGTAGTTCTGGCACTCCATCGGACTTTATGACGGACCTCACCGTTGGTCCCTGGCCCCAGAATATATCCCCTCTGCCTACGTAGTTCTTGAGCCTGATGTCTATAGGGTCTAGCCCCAGCTTCTCGGCTATCTCGTCTACCATGGTCTCGACGGCCCACTGCACCTCCGGCGCGCCGTAGCCTCTCAGGGCGCAACCCGGAACTTTATTGGTATAGACTGCTATGCCCCTGTACCTTATGTTCTTCCACTTGTACATCGACACGAACCAGCCTAGGCTCGTGCCGAGTAGTGGGTATGGCTGTACTTGGTGGGCACCAACATCTAGTACGTTAACAAACTCTGCTCCCGTGAACGTGCCGTCGTTTTTAGTACCTATTTTTATTTTGAAGTGGAAAACGAAGTTCGAGTGATCTAGCATGTCTTCTTCTCTAGTGTACGCTATTTTAATGGGCTTCCTTGCCTTTAAGCACAGCGCTACGGCTATTGGTACCAGGTAGTTAGTCTGTATACTCGATCCGAAGGAGCCTCCTATAGGGACCTTCACGACGTTTATTCTGCTCGCTGGAATATCAAATAACTGGCTTACTAGTATCCTCGTGTTATGGATGGTCTGGGTCGTTGTGTATATTGTAAGCTTTCCACCGGGTTCCGGCACGCATAAAACCGCTTTAGGCTCTAACTGCATGTGGTAGCGCTTACCCGTTTTAAACGCTCTTTCAAGTAGTAAGTCTGCTTCAGCAAACCCCCTTTCCACGTCGCCTTCCTCGTAATCTAACCTAGCTGCAATGTTGTTTTCCACGTCTATCCACTTACCCCCCTTCATTATCTTTTCATGTATCTTGGGGGCGCCGGGCTTCATCGCCTCCAGCGGATCTAATATCGGTTCGTGTACTTTCTCAAATTCCACTCTAATGGCTTCGGCAGCCCTCTGAGCGAGTTCTTCAGAAGGTGCCGCGACGGCAGCTATGGGTTCTCCCAGGTATCTTGGTTTGTACGTTAAGACGTACGTGTCCTTGTACGTCACCTCCTCGATGCTCACGAGCCTCGGATTAAATGGCCTTTGAGGTACGTCATCGGGTGTTATGACGATTGCACCCATTTTAACGGCTTCACTCACGTCTATTCTCCTTATATCCGCAAACGCGTAAGGGCTTCTAACTATTTTTCCAACGAGCATGCCGGGTACTTCGAGGTCGTTGGTGTACTTTAAGGTTCCTGTAACTTTGGCTTCTGCATCCTTGCGTGGCGTCCTTTTACCTATGAACCTGTAACTAGTACTGGCCACCGGCATTCACCTCGAGGAGGGTTTTCCGCACCGCTTCGACTATTTTAACGTAACCAGTGCACCTGCACAGATTCGCGACCTGCTCTTTGACGTCTTCCACGTCCTTAATTCTACCCTGAACTATCCCAGCCCACGCGGTAAGGAGTATTCCCGGCGTACAGAAACCGCACTGCACCGCGCCGCTTTCAGCGAAGTTCTTTACCAGGGTCTTGAACAAACTATCTCCCTGCAAGCCCTCGACCGTGATCACCTCTTTGCCGTCAGCCTGAACCGTTAGTACCATGCATGATAAAACAGGGTTACCGTTTACTAGTACTGTGCAACTACCACACTCTCCCCGCTCACACCCGCGCTTAACGCTCTTTACCCTAAGCTTTAGCCTAAGGGTGTTTAGCAGTACTTCGCGGGGGTCTACATCGACTTGTACGAGCTTACCATCTAACTTGAACTTCACGATCATTCAAAGCCACCTCTGTAAGCACCCTTAGTGGCCTCCAATAGTAGTTCCCTGACCAGTAGCTTAGATAGGTAAAGCCTGTACTCTGCCGGCGCCCTCACATCGGTTATTGGTGATATATCCTTTACGACCAGCTTAGACGCCTCTTCGAATACCTCCAAGGTGGGCTTCTTGCCGACTAAAGCCCTCTCCACAGTGTAAGCCCTTACAGGCTTCGGAGCCACGGAGTTCAATGCTATTCTAACATCGCTGATCACCCCATCCTCGAGCTTTAAAGCCACGGCAACCGCGACAACTGACATGTCGTGACCACGCCTTCTACCGATCTTGGTGTAGGCAAAGCCGGCTTTCCCGAGCTTTCTATAAGGTACGATCACCTCCACGAGGAGCTCATCAGGCGCTAGGGCTATTTGCCTCGGCCCCAAGAAGAAATCGGTTATGGGTATGAACCTCTCTCCGCGTATACTCACTGCCTTCACCACCGCCTCGTAAACGAGTAGTGGTGGTGCTGTGTCGGCTGCCGGGGATGCGTTACAAAGATTCCCCCCAATAGTAGCCATGTTCCTGATCTGCCAGTAAGCGAACTCCCGCGCTACTAGCCTTAGTAGAGGAGTCTTCTCTGCAACGATGGATGAGTCCAGTAACTCCTGTATAGTCGTAAGTGCACCGACGTGGAGTGACTCCCCCGTATCTCTAATATACTTCAGGCTGCTGATCCCGCTAATATCAACCACGTACTTTGGCCTGTACCTCCCTGTCTTCATGTCGAGAACAAGGTCTGTCCCTCCGGCTAGTACCTTGACGTCTCTCCGCTCGGCTAAGAACTTCACGGCATCTTCCACGCTTAACGCCTTGTAGTATTCGTATTCGGGAAGCCTATACATCACTTTACCTCACCCTCCGAGCCTGCCGAGGTATTCAAGTACCTTCCACGGTGTGAGCGGTGTCGAAGTTATGTTAACTCCAAGAGCAAATGCTACGGCATTGGCAATGGACGCCGGGCCTGGGATCAACGCCATCTCCCCAACACCCTTAGCCCCGAAAGCACCGTGCTTAAATACGTCTTCGACGAACACCGGCTCAGCGACCTCCGGCATGTCCCTGGCCGTCGGCAAGACGTAGTCTGTGAAGTTCGCATTCAATATTCTACCCTGTTCGTCGAAGTACAGCTGCTCCATTAACGTGTAACCTACTGCCTGGGCCACCGCGCCTTCAAGCTGCCCTTCAACCTGTAGCGGATTAATAATTCTACCCGCCGCGAGCCCGGGGTAAACCCTGAGAACTTTCACGTTACCCGTCCACGTGTCGACTTCAACTTCCGTTACCAGGGCTATAAAGCTGTAGGCGGGGTACGCGAAGCCCTGCCCCACGGTCTCGTCGAACCTGCCCTTGGGGAGGTAGTAGTAGCCAGTAGCGCTCATCTCTACTCCCCTGGCGTATGCTTCGCGCACGAGGTCTTTCCACGAAATGCGCTTGTCGGGATCGCTCTTCGAGTAGACCTTGCCTTCCCTGAACACCAGGTCACCCGGGTCAACGTTTAGAATGCGAGAAGCTAGCTGCGTTAGCCTTTCTCTGAGCTTAGCAACGGCAACCAGCACTCCCAGCCCACCTATACCGGTACCCCTTGATGCGTGCGTGGCGCCACTATCGGGTGCCTCCGTAGTCGCGAACACCACTTTAACCAGTTCGCAGGGAACCCCTAGCACTTCGGAAACTATCTGCGTGTGCGAAGACGTTGGAGAGCCCTGACCCATCTCCACTATTCCGGTGTAAACAGTCACTGATCCGTCTAGCTCCACCTTTACGTACGCATTAGACCAGTCCGGTACGGCTCTAGAGGTACTTATACCATGCCAGCCGAGGGCTATACCTATACCGCGCTTAAACCTAGAACTCCTATTATTGAATTCCCCGTATTCCTCCCTCTTCTTCCTCCAGCCGGAGACTTCCGCGATTTTCTTGACCAACTCGCCTACGCCTACCGAGTGCTCTAGTAGCTGACTTGTAATCGTAAGTGAGCCTTCTCGAAGAACATTTCTCAGCCTGAATTCAACCGGGTCTAAGCCGAGCTTCTCGGCTAGCAGGTCCATTTGCCTTTCAACGGCGAACTGTATTGAGAGGTTGCCGAAGCCTCTAAAAGATCCCTGATAGACCTTGTTGGTGTATACGGCGTAACCGTCGACCTTGGCGTTAGGAACTTCGTAGGGGCCTGAGGCGTGCATCGTGGCCCTCCATAGTATGAATGGGGCTCTATTAGCGTAAGCGCCCGTATCGTGTATTATTGTAACATCTATCGCCGTCAACTTCCCGTTGGAGTCCGCTCCGCTTTTATACTTGATTATCGCGGCCTCGCGCTTGGGGTGAACTTTAATTGAATCCTCTCGGCTGTAGAGCACGAAGGCCGGCTTACCGGTTAGGTGCGCCACTAGGGCGGCTTTAGCGCAAGTTAGCGGCCCTTCATCGTCTTTTCCTCCAAACCCCCCACCAATGTAAGGTGCTACTACTTTGACCTTGCTTGCCGGAACTCCGAGAACCCTTGACACTATTTTCTGCCCCAGGTGCGGGTATTGAAGTGCGCCTATAACCGTTACTCTGCCTTCAGACTCCGGTATTGCTAAAGCTGCTTCAGTCTCGAGGTACGCGTGCTCCTGGTGGTGTAACCTGTACTCGTTTTCAACAACAACATGCGCCTTGGCGAGCCCTTCTTCCACGTCACCCTTCCTAACCCTAGTTGTAAAGGCTATATTCGAGCCCCTCTCCTCATGTACGAGTACGTCGCTTCTCTTCATAGCTTCGAGAGGGTCTAGTACGTATGGTAGTGGCTCGTACTCGACGTGGATGTCCTCAACCGCTTTTATCGCCTTGTCGTAATCCACAGCCGCTACTAACGCGACTACCTCGCCCGCGTACCTCACCTTGCCCTGTGCCAGCAACGGCTGATCCGGAATGGCGTATCCCACCTGGTTCTCGCCGGGTACGTCTCTGGCTGTAAATACCCCGTAGACGCCTTCAAGTGAGAGCGCTTTAATGGGATCAATTTTCACTATCCTCGCGTGAGGGTGAGGACTTAAAACCTGCTTTACGAAAAGGGCGTTACCGATAACGTAGTCTACGAAGTAGTCTTCTGTAAACATAGCCTTGCCTAGCGCCTTCTCAATCGCGTCTACCCTGGTAACGCCCTTACCAACCACGATATACGATTCCGCGGAGATCCACTTTTCCACGAGCTTGTAGGGGTCTTCCAAGCTTAACCCCTGTAAGACTAATGGGCGAAGGGTAAATAACGCTTTACCTCACTAACCTAGTAAACAGGGGTGGTGTAGGTTGGCTAGCTTACTCGTAAAGAACGGTCTCGTGGTGACTTCCACGGGTGTATTTAAGTGGGATGTGAAGATCGTTGAAGGGGTGATTGTGGAAATAGGTACTGGAATACCATCTACTGGTATTGATGAGGTAGTTGATGCAACGAACTGCTACGTGTTTCCAGGCGTTGTTGACGAGCACGTGCACATGAGGGAACCCGGCTTAGAGTACAAAGACGATTTCGAACATGGATCCAAGGCGGCTATAAAGGGTGGGGTAACGACAGTTATTGAACACCCTAATACAATTCCACCCGTAGAAAATAGCAGTAAACTAGTATCTAAGGCTAGGTTGTTAGAGCCGAAAGCTTACGCAGACTTCGCCCTGCTAGGCGTACTTCACGACGCTAACTTACACGAGTTCGAGGATATGTTGGGAGCGGGTGCCATCGGATTTAAGATATTCATGGGCCCTACTACGGGTAACATCCCACCACCTAGTGACGCTTCACTTTACGAGGCCATGTACAAGTCCGCGAAAACCGGTACTAGGGTTATGTTTCACGCAGAAGATCATAACATAGTTACGTACTTCACCGAGAAGCTGAAAGCAACGGGTAGAACGGACCCCTTGGTACACGAGGAAGCTAGGCCCCCTCTAGCGGAGGTTTACAGTATAGTGAAGATAGCTACCATCGCCAAGTATACCGGCGGTAAAGCCCACGTAGTTCACGTATCCTCTGTAGACGCCCTCGAGGCTGTTAAAGCCGCCAAAAACCAAGGTGTTGATGTAACGGCCGAGACCTGCCCCCACTACCTACTACTAGACAGAGAGGACTACTACAAGCACGGACCCTTGATCAAGGTCAACCCACCAATACGCGGGGGAATTCACAGGAAAGCGCTATTAGAGGCTGTGGTAGGCGGGCTACTGGATGCTGTGGGGTCGGATCACGCGCCGCACTCGCCCGAAGAGAAGTCTAAGCCCATATGGGAGGCTTCTGCGGGGTTTGCCGGTGTCCAGACACTGCTACCACTAATGGTTGACGCGGCGCTTAAAGGTGCAATACCCATAACCAGGGTGCCCCAGCTACTCTCGGAAAACCCGGCCAAGCTGTTTAAGCTATGGCCGTTTAAAGGAGCACTAGTACCGGGTTCTAGTGGAGACCTCGTAGTGGTCGACCCAAACGGCACCACCGAGATCACCTCCAGCTGGCTTGAATACAAATACAAGCTATCACCTTACGTAGGCTGTAGGCTCAGAGGCAGGGTAAAACACGTGGTCTTAAAGGGACACGTAGTCGTAGCCGATGGAGAGTTAACGGGTAAGAAGGTCGGCCGCTGGGTTAAACCACCAGTACCTTCTAATTACTCCGCGCTCACCGGTGTTTAACACCCGCTAGCGCCGGGTAAACGAAAGCGGGTCAAGCCCCGTGGCGCGCTGAAGTCGCTTTCAATTCTTTTCATTGTATTCTGTTATATATGTTTCTCCAGTCTCCCCGGTCTCGATGTCCCTTTCAATTCTTTTCATTGTATTCTCTAGGTTATTCACGCTCTCTAATACCTCTTGGGGTATTTCTCTTTCAATTCTTTTCATTGTATTCGATTCTACATCTTTTCAGATGAACCCAACGACTTCACGATAGAGCTTTCAATTCTTTTCATTGTATTCTCAACATCGTACATGAATATCACGGACTGCCTCTCGTAGCTTTCAATTCTTTTCATTGTATTCTATGAATATATCGCTGAGTAGCTTGTAGAGCAACTTCACCAGCCTTTCAATTCTTTTCATTGTATTCGGGATGTCTACATGAGCATCATGGAGATGGGAGGTGTAACCTTTCAATTCTTTTCATTGTATTCCGAGGGATACATCATTGTGAGGTTCAGGTCTCCGACCGATGCAACTTTCAATTCTTTTCATTGTATTCACTCCACGCGTGAACACTTGACCAGATTCCTGTTGAGAGCCTTTCAATTCTTTTCATTGTATTCTCCTGGAGGGCGTTTTCACTTCCCCCTGGGCTCTCGCGAAGACTTTCAATTCTTTTCATTGTATTCTTGTACCTCAACAGGTAGATGTACCAGGCGAGGGGGCTCACTTTCAATTCTTTTCATTGTATTCATCGAGTTCTGCATCAATCACGAATGTGGGATCGAAGCATATGCTTTCAATTCTTTTCATTGTATTCGCAAGAGGCCAATCAAGGACGCCCTCCACTTGACGAGCACGGCTTTCAATTCTTTTCATTGTATTCACGGCTCAACGATGATGGTCTCAAACTACACGGTGAACGCGTCTTTCAATTCTTTTCATTGTATTCCCCCTTCAACCT
>Ga0105163_1000334_pt1 | contig 28867 bp, 30 predicted proteins | sample JNZ110809AmetaG_FD_81531 | JGI IMG/M metagenome (GOLD analysis project Ga0105163, IMG submission 81531) | Hot spring microbial communities from Jinze hot spring, China to study Microbial Dark Matter (Phase II) - JNZ 110809A | ecosystem: Environmental > Aquatic > Thermal springs > Hot (42-90C) >... | reverse complement strand
TTTCTCCTTTTCTTCCTTTTCAAGTTTTACGGCAGCAATCACGTCATCGATTCTCAAAATCATCTCGGAAACTTCAGTAGCCGATTTGATCGCCTGCACTTTTACTCTAATTGGCTCAATTATCCCAGCTTTCACAGTGTCTACGATCTCTCCTGTGAAGACGTTCAGTCCCATGACCTCTCCGTTTGGCTTTTCATGTGCAGCACGCAGTTTGACTAGAATGTCAATCGGATCCATCCCCGCGTTCTCCGCCAACGTTTTTGGCACGATCTCAAGTGAATCTGCAAAAGCATTGATTGCTATCGCTTCTCTTCCCCCCACAGTGTCAGCAAACTTTCTAAGTTCTTTGGCAACCTCTACTTCTGGAGCTCCACCTCCACCCACTATTTTCCCATCCTCAATCGATGCGGAAATCACAGACAAAGCATCGTGCACGGCTCTTTCGATTTCGTCAACAACGTGTTCCGTGCCGCCCCTGACCAGTATACTCACAGATCTCGGATTCTTACATCCTTCGATAAACACCATGTCTTCTCCAGCAATCTTTCGCTCCTCAACAAGTTCAGCTTCGCCCAGATCGGCCGGGGTAAGATCCTTTATATTTGTTACAATTTTTCCACCAGTTGCTCTTGCGAGCTTTTCCATGTCAGATTCCTTTACTCTTCTAACGGCCAATATTTTGGCCTTCGCGAGATAGTGTTGCGCGACATCATCAATTCCCTTCTGACAGAACACAACGTTTGCACCTACGGATTTTATCTTGTCAACCATATCCTTCAACATGCGTCTTTCCTCTTCCATGAAGCTTTTCAGTTGCTCAGGCGAAGTTATGTTTATTTTCGCATCAGTTTCTGTTTCTTTAACCTCCAGCGCAAGGTTTAACAGAGCGATTTTAGCTTTTTCTATTCTCTTTGGCATACCGGGATGCACAACTTCCTTGTCAAGAATGATTCCGGTTATGAGCTGAGAATCTGCGGAACTCCCACCGGTTTTCTTTTCGACTTTTATATTATCTATGTCGGCCTCAATCTTTCCGTTTGCCTCCTCGACAATCTGTTTCACAGCTTTCACACACAGATCGGCGAGCTTTTCTCCTTTAGCCTCGGTCCCCTTGCTGCTCAGTGCCGTTAGAGCAATTTTCTTGAGCGTCTCATCATCGTCTTTCGTCACGGGTTTGGCTATTTTCTCTAGCACCTTGCATGCATATTCGGCCGCTTTCCTGTATCCGGAAATTATAACGCTTGGATGGAAGTTCTGATCGAGTAGTTCTTCTGCTCTCTTCAAAAGTTCGCCAGCCAGAATTACAACCGTGGTAGTTCCATCCCCGACCTCATTTTCTTGTGTTTTGGAGGCCTCAACCATCATCTTCGCAGCCGGATGTTCTACGTCCATCTCATCCAAAATGGTTACCCCATCGTTTGTGATTGTGACATCCCCGAGGTTGTCAACAAGCATCTTATCCATCCCTCTTGGACCCAAGGTGGTTCTGACAGCCTCCGCAATGACTCTGGCCGCCATTATGTTCATCCTTTGAGCATCTCTACCTATGTATCTCTGAACTTTCTCGGGCAAGATCAGGATTGGAGTTCCAGCAAGCTGGCTAGCCATCTACTTCCACCTCATTACCAAGTTATCCATTTGAATAAAGAAAACCGGACGATTTAAAAGCTTTACGCACGAGCTTCAAAATATATAACTAAATTTTTCTTCGGCCCCGGGTCACGCATATGAAATAGCCAAGGAAGATGGAATTGCAAGTACGATGGAAGCAATGATTAGCATGAGCATTTTCCATCGAACTTCTTCTGATGGTCTCACAAGCTTTCCCTGCAACCTTTCTAAGACTTTCAAGGATTGAGAAGCGCCAAGTTGTGCGGCCCAGAGACACAGCGGCAAATTGCATCCCAAAATCATGAGATAGTAAAACATCGTCCACAGTTGGCCATACTGGATAGATATGAGGTTTGTTTCCGCCACAATAGCTTCTAACCGAGAAAACACGGTGGAATCCCAAACCCCTCGGAAAAACATGAAAATAATGCCGCCGCCGAAAAACAGCTGTGCGAGAACAAATGATGCCACGACCGTCAGGGGAAAGTAGACGAGCGGAAGCCAGGCATCTCCAGAAAGTGGTACACTGATGGATCTCCCGATTTCCTTGGCGAAAGCAGGAGGATTACTCCATCTAGAAAAGAAAAACCCCAGCGTCCAGAAAGCGATTACAAAGAGCCAAACGAGTTGTTTTTTCGTCTCTTCTCTCATCTTCTTTTTCTTTCGGTTTTCTCTAATAAAAAGTAGGGCAAGATATATTTCAGAAACTACAAGTAAAATAGAATCGGAGCCGCCGTAGCTGAGCCTGGTTACAGCGACCGCCTCGTAAGCGGTAGATCGTGGGTTCAAATCCCACCGGCGGCTCTTAAAAAAGCTCAAAAACTTTAGTGAAAAGTATTTGAGGGAGACCTTGAAAGGTAGTAGGACGGCCCTATGGTTAGTTGTGGCGATTATTTTGGGTTTCTTTTTTTTCAGGTTTTTGGCAAGCGCCGTAGATTTCAGGAAAATAACTGAGGCACTTCCAACCCTGAACTTGGTGTTTTTTCTTGGAGCAATAGGAGTCTATCTTCTTGGAACATTCATAATATCTCTCAGATGGAAGGTGTCTCTTTCAGCTTCAGGCGTGAGAATAAGCGTTTTAAAGACGTGGCAGGTAATCCTAGGTAGCATATTTATAACAAATATCACTCCGCTTTCCTATGTTGCTGGAGATCCGATAGTGCGGAGTTATCTCATGAGGAAACGCGAGGACATACCAATCTCACACAGTTTAGCAGCAACGGTTTCAGAATATGTAGTCGAGCTTACGATTTCCGCTTCATTCTTCATGCTTGGACTTTTGCTCGCTCTTTTCGAAATCGTTAGCTGGAGACTCGCAATAATCGCTGCCTGGTCGACTTCCATTATAATCTTAGTTTTGGCGATGGTTTACTTCTTTCCGCGCAGAATCGGGGAAAAATTTCTCAGCAAATTCTTCCCCACCTTGATCTCAAAGATTTTTCACAGAAGTAAAAGCAAATCAAAGCATGATGTCAAAAAGTTTTACGATGCTGGTCAAAAGGTATTCAGTAATTGGCGTACGGCTGCGAAAATTTTCTTCCTTTCCCTAACTTTCTGGATTTTAAACCTTTGTCGGCTCTATCTTGTCTTCAGAAGTGTGGGATATACACCTACCATAATCACCCTTCTTTTGGGGCTTACAGTTCCTCCACTCGCCGGCTTGGTCCCATTTCTTCCCGGCGGTCTCGGTCTCGTGGAGGTCACATATTTCTCCGTGTTCGTCTTAACCAAAGTTCCCATCGCCAAGGCCGGTTTGGCGACAATCTTTGACCGTTTGATAATCCTCGTTATTGGCTCTGCGATAGGTGCATGTGTTCTTAGTTATATGGGTATAAGGCTGAAAATGGAAAACAGACGAAAGCAAATTAAAAAGCAAGGCAAAGTGTAGGAGGTGCTAAGAGCTTGATTGGAATGATTCTTTGTGGAGGCTTGGGCAAGAGACTCAGACCTGCGACCGAAACCGTCCCTAAAGTCCTGTTTGAGCTAAAGCCAGGATACACAATTCTGGAAAGGCAGCTTTTCCAGTATAAAAGTGCGGGCATAAACCGTGTTATTCTCTTGACAGCCCATTTGGGGGAGAAAATACGCAAAAAATTCGGCGAGAGGCACATGGGTGTTGAAATAGAATATGTGCAGGAGAAAACACCGATGGGGACTCTAAATGCGATAAGGCTTGGAATGGAGACCGCCAGAGAGGACGCTGTTGTTAGCAACGGTGATGTGATAGCAGATCTGAACATCAAAAGAATGTACGAGAAGTGGAAAAAGTCGGGAACCTTGGCATCGATTTTCGCAGTTAGGATGCGCAGTCCGTACGGGATATTGAATCTCAAAGGTGGAAAAATCATAGGTTTTGAGGAAAAACCGGTTTTAAATCATTTCATAAATGGGGGATTTTACTGTATGTCTAAGAGAATTCTCCCAATACTTCAGAAGTATATGGTTGGGGATATCGAAAGAACCGCTTTTCCAGAGTTAGCCAGAAAAGGAAAGCTCGGCTACTACAAAGAAGACATACCGTTCTGGATTTCTGTGGATACCGAGAAAGACTTGGAAACTGCGAAACTCGAATACCAAAACAGGATAGACAAACCTTGGGGCTATGAGAAAATCTTAGGAGTCAAAGAGGGCAGAATGGAAAAAATTCTCTATATAATGGCAGGTTACAGAACATCCATGCACTATCACGAAAAAAGGGACGAGGTGCTTAAGGTTATCTCAGGAAGAGGGTGGGTAGTCATGAAGGGAAACTCTAAAAAGCCCCTTTTGCCCGGACAGAAAATTCATTTGAGACCAGGCACCGTTCACTCATTCTTGGCGGTTTCAAACTTGATTTTACATGAATCGTCTACTCATCATCCGGAAGACATAGTGAGAGTGGAAGATTACTACGACTTTAGAATAAAATAAAAAAGAAAAACTTGGGGTTGTTGGCAGACTTTTAGGCTTTTTGGAATTTGCTCTCCAGCTTCTTCAGTACAGCTGGAAGCGTTGTGTATTCCATCGAATCTTTGCCAAGTCGGGCAGGCTCGAATTCACCCATCCTTCTGAGAACTCTGGCGAGCTCGGCGGCCTCTCTTCTAGCTGGTTCAAATGCTGGATCATCGAAGAGATCTGCAATCAGTGGCCTTCCATCATCGTCCTCCGCTATCTTTCCATTTACGACCTGGAATCCTAGCGCCACAATTCGAGGTGGTCCATCGAACGCTGTGCATCTCGCGTCCTTCAGTCCAACTGGCATCAGCGGTCCCCAGTGGCTTCCGCGCATCCATCCCTCAACGAAGTAGCTGTGCATGAAGGGCGCTAGCGCTTCTCCAGCAGCCGGCAAACCATGCTGTGTTCTGACTATGCAGACCGGGTCGTCCTTTCCGACGTATTTTCCGGCTATCAGCCAGAGCTTTGTTGTGCTCGTTGTAGCAGCTACGAGGTTATCGCTGGCTCTGTAGACTCTTTGGATCACATACTGGCCAGGTGTGCCGATCAGAGCGATCAAATCGTACATCTCCTCCGGACACTTCAGGACGACTTTTTTGTCTTCGAAAATGTCCAAGACCTCAAACTTGAAACCACCGGTCATCGCTGGATCTATCACGAGTCCTGCAGTGTTGAATGGATCTGCGAAGATTCTGAACAGCGGATAGTTGAACGCTCCAGGTTCCGTTTTGTCGGCGGCGAAGACGATGATCGGTTCCGCCTGTCTCTCTTCGATCTCCATTTCGGCGACTCCAGGACCAAGCCCCTTGATGTTTCCGCTGAATGCGGTCTTCAGGATATCTTGTCCGGCTGCGTAGAGCTTTAGTTCCATTGCCTTCTTTGCCGCCTCTTGGAAAGTGTCCCAAGCAAGTCTGTGAATCTCCTCATTGTTCTCGCCACGCTGATGAACCATCAGAAGCTCTAGGTCGTCCCCCGCGTGAAAGACATAGTAGCTGTTTATTAGCCCGCTCTTTTTGGCTTCGCTTAGCTTTCTTTCTGCAATTTTCATGAGAGGCTCTGGAACAGTGTGATGTCCTGCCAACGAACCCACATCGCACTTTATGACGGAAATTGTCGTTTTCATGTTTTTACCTCCTTTTTTAAAGAAAACCTCCGCTTAAAAAGGTTTTGTTTGCTATGAAAATTTTCTGGAGACTTTTAAACTTCCAGCCGCTAAAGAATTCTTTGAATGAAGATAGAGGTCACCAAGGTTGGATTTTCAGCCGCACATTTCCTCATCGGTCATGAGAGGTGTGAGCATGTTCACGGCCACAATTGGACGGTTGGAGTTTCAGTGAGCGGGGAAACGGACAAGAAAGGAATGGTTATAGATTTTGATCTTCTCAAAAAAATTTTGTCCGAGATCTGTGCGAAATATGATCACAAGCTTCTGTTACCTGGGAGAAGTTCTCATGTGACGTTAGAATCCGATGGAAAATCTCTCGCTCTAAAATCCGGCGGAAGAATGTACATTTTTCCCGAGCAGGATGTTCTCATTCTCCCCGTTGAGAATGTGACCGCAGAGGAACTAGCTCGTCTAATTTTATCAGAAGTTTCGGACAAACTGGGCGAGTTTAACAACATTTTGGAGGTGGAAGTCTGGGTAGAGGAGTCTCCGGGAAAGAGGGCCATCGCGAGCAGATCTCTAAGATGAAAGGAACTTACGCGTTATTCATCCAAGTCCCATTCGATGTTGAAATCGTGATCGGTGCCTTGGGGAGGAAAAGTTTTCGGGCAGGTTATTACGTCTATGTTGGTTCAGCAATGGGAGGTTTGAAAGAAAGAGTGAGGAGACACTTAGAAAAGAAAAAGCGGATGCATTGGCATGTTGACTATCTACTCACGAGAGCAAGAGTTGTAGACTTCATTTTTGCAGAGGGCAGAGGAGAGTGTGAAGTTGCTCGAAATCTCTCCAGTAGACTTCAGCCAATCGAGGGTTTTGGCTCTAGTGACTGCGAATGTCAGACTCACCTATTCTATCATCCAGAGATATCAGTTTTGATGTCGGTCACGGCTGATGCCTTCAAGGCTTGTGGTCTCAAACCACACGGGAGGGAGGCTCTTGGCGTTTAAATCGGAAAGAAAAAGAGAGCACTATTACCGTCTAGCGAAAAAGATTGGCTATAGGTCGAGGGCAGCCTTCAAGCTTATTCAGCTCAACGAGCGCTACAACATTCTCAGGAGAGGAGACGTTGTAGTAGATCTGGGAGCAGCTCCAGGTGGCTGGCTTCAGGTGGCTGCCGAAAAGATTGGAGAGGAAGGCTTCGTTCTAGGCGTGGACCTACAGCCAATAAAACCTTTGAAATTTCCAAACGTTAGAACGATTGTTGCAGATATCTTGGATTCCACCACGCCCGAACGCATTTTGAAGGAAATTCCTAGGAAAGCAGACGTTGTGCTTTCGGACGCATCTCCGAGGATAACTGGAGTATGGAGTGTCGATCACGCTAGATCTGCGGAACTTGTCCTCTCAGTCCTTAAAATTTGCCAGAAGATTCTCTCACCCGGCGGGCGGGCATTGGTCAAAGTATTCCAAGGTGAACAATTTCCAGAAATTCTCAAAGAATTCAGAAAAAATTTTGATTTTGTTAAAGTTTCTAAACCGATTGCCTCTAGAAAACAAAGTGCAGAGTCCTACATCATAGGAAAGGGTTTCAGAGCAGAAATCGAATGAATTCTGGTGGGTAACTATGGTTCGTGTGACGGAAGGAAAAGTAATACTAGAGGTACCGCGTCTCGAGGATTTCAGAGCTCCAACTGGAGATTATGTTCCATCAAGAGCAGACGTCTTTTACAATCCGCATGTGGAGATGGCTAGAGACATCGCTGTGGCCGTGGCACAGGCCGCTGTGGAGATTTTGGGAAAATTGAGAATATGCGATCCGTTTGCCGGAGTTGGCGTGCGAGGTCTGAGATATGCTTGTGAGGTGGAAGGAGTAGAACGGGTTGTCATCAGCGATGTTTCACAAAAGGCGATAGACATAATCAAAAAGAACTTGGAGTTGAACAAGCCTATGGTCGAGGTGTCCGTTGTCAGGAGCGACGCGAACGTTCTTTTGCACGAGATGCGCGGTAGATTCAATTTCGTGGATCTCGACCCATTTGGATCACCGGCCCCTTTTGTTGAGGCAGCATGCGTTTCTCTTTCCCGGGCGGGAGTGCTTGCGGTCACAGCCACCGATACGGCGGCGCTATGCGGTTCTGCTCCATCCGCATGTCTACGGAAGTACGGTGCGGTCTCTCTGAGGACAGAATACTGTCACGAACTGGGCGCGAGAATTTTGATAGGTTTCATTCAACGTGTTGCGGCAAAACACGATCTTGCTTTTTTCCCTCTTCTTACCCATTTGTCGAGACACCAGCTTAGAGTTTATCTTTTTGGAAAGAGAAGTTCAGGATCCGCTTTTGGAGTTTTAAAAGAACAAGGCTTTGTTTCCCATTGCTTTTCATGTAGCAGGAGATATTTGACAAAGGGAACTGCAGCGGAGCTCCCCTCAAGTTGTGATTGCGGAGAGGATTTAGCTCATGCCGGTCCTCTTTGGCTGGGCTCGATTTTTGACAAAAATTTTGTTCTAAAAGTCTTAGAAGAAGTAGGTCGGAGAAAGTTTAGACAGAGGAGTCAAGAGTTCAGGCTTTTGTCTATGTGCGTGAATGAGGCCGAGGGTCCACCAACCTTTTTTGATCTAAACGTAATGGCAAGCGTTGCGGGTATATCTCCTCCAAAATTCTCCCGCATAGAAGAAGCCCTAAAATCATCGGGATACTTCTTTTCCAGAACTCATTTCTCACCAACAGGTTTCAGGACGGATGCTCCATACGATTTTCTGATTTCTCTGTTCTGAGGACTTTCAAGATTTCTGACGCTATTTCTGTAGGCAATCTTTCACGGTTTTCTGGTTTTATCACCCAGATTTTAACGTCAGGCCTCTTTTTTATGTCCCCTATAAATCCTGTCATGCTTCTCATATGGATTGCGGCAAGAAGCGGCTTTGAAGAATCCAAAACAGTTGTGATAGCTTTCTTGAATTTTTCGCTGAAGGTTTCCATCGGTGCGATTTCATCGATAACGATAACATCCACGTGTTCCAAGCTGTTCAAGATGGACGTTTCTGACATATAATCTACGTTTTCTACAATTACGCCGTATTTTCCGACCGATGGTCCTGCTTTGTGCCCGACGTGTGCAAGCAATCTCTCTTCCCCAGAAAGAATGTTCTTCATTTTGAATCCGATCCTTTGACCACTTTCATCTCTGATTTCTGGACAGACTATTCCCCCTACCCTCACCCCTTGGTCGATTAAAATTTGAACGGTTTTGGCGACAATCGTGCTTTTTCCGCTTCCGGGTCTTCCTGTAACCAGAAAGTTCTTCAACACCAACAAATCTTCATTTCTTGAAGCTCTTAAGTAAAACCGAAGCTTCAGCATGAGCTTTTTAATCAAGATTTCAGGGCTTTAGTTAGGGGGATGGCGCTGAAGGTTCTGATAGTTGGAGATGAGTTTCCTCCGGATATTGGCGGAGCGGCGACCTATACCGCCAATCTCTGCAAGGCGCTTGCTAAAATTGGTGTGGATGTTACGCTGGCGCTCCCAGCGCGTCTCAGAGGAAGCGAATTCATCCCACCGGATGTAAATGTGAGTTATTTTGATGGATTCGTTATTCCCGTATTGATGCGTATGTTCTCTGGGAGGGCGGCGAAAAAGCTCAGGGACTTGATTCGTTATGGTGGCTTTGATGTTGTACACGGGCAGGATATTCACTCCAGCGCAGCGCTTTTCTCCATCTGGTATTGCAAGAGACGTAGAATTCCATCTGTGATAACGTGCCACACTGTTAGAAAGACGATTGGCAGGTGGTCCGTTCTCTATCATCCAATGATGAGAGTGGTCAAAAAGGCGACGATGGTGATTGGTGTGAGCGATCAGGCGGCTGAGACGTGTGTGAATTTTGGAGTCCCTCCGTGGAAAGTTAGAGTAGTTCCGAATGGAGTCGATTTGTCTATTTTTTACCCTAAATCTGAAAAGGAGAAAGAAGAAGTAAAACGAAAATATGGTCTGGACGGAAAAGTGGTCTTTAGTGCGGTTAGAATAAAAAAACTGAAAGGAGTCCACGTTCTTGTGAAGGCTTTTGTTGAAATTGTGAAAGAAGTTCCAGACGCTAGGCTGGTAATCGCTGGAAAAGGTAAAGATCTCCCAGAGGTCGTGGAGCTCGCTAGAAAACTTGGAATCCTAGAAAAGGTAAATTTCCTAGGGCCGAAGCCTGTAACGGAGATAGCCAAGCTGATGGCTGCAGCCGACGTTTTCGTTCTTCCATCTCTTTCTGAGGCCTTTGGAATGGCGATTCTTGAAGCCATGGCGAGCGGCACTCCAGTTGTATCGACAAGAACGACAGGTTCCAGCCTCATAGTCAGAGATGGCATTAATGGTATCTTGGTCCCAGTCGGAGACCACAGCTCTTTAGCGAAAGCCGTGGTAAGAGTTCTGACAGACGAGAATCTATCAAAATCGCTCCGGGCCAACGGTCTAGAAACGGTGCGAAATTTTACAATTGATGTCATGGCTAAAAGAGTTTTGGAGGTCTACGAGGAGGCAATTAGGCTTGCCAAGTGAAGCGGTTTTTTCCGTGGATGTTGAGCAAGACGCTCCGCCCTATCTGAAAACTTGGAGAGGGATTGAGGAAGGACTACCGAGACTTCTGAAGATGTTGGACGAATTGGGCATACGTGCAACTTTTTTCGTGACCGGCGAATGTTGTGAGCGATTTCCGGATAAAATCGCGGAAATTGCCAGAAATCATGAGGTGGGGTGTCACGGATACCTCCACGAAAGGCTTGATCTGTTACCCTTCGATGAACAGTTCAGGAGATTGAAACTCGCAACAGAGATAATCGAGAAGACGATCGAGAAAAGACCCGTCGGGTTTAGGAGCCCGAATTTCAGATGCAACAAACATACTTATCGGGCTCTCGTGAAGCTCGGATATTTCTACGATTCTTCTGTTCCCGTGTATGGGCTGGGGCAACGGCCAGAAACGTCGGGCCTGATCGAGATAATGAACACTATGCCTTCGAGCATTCTCCGATTACCCTCAGTAGTTTCTTTGCCTATAGTTCAGCTTGGTCTGAGAGTTTTCAGACCGCTTGTTTTGGATTTTCACCCATGGGAGCTCGTAGAGATGAAAAATGTTAGATGGGATTGTCGTTTCGCAACAGGCAAAGTCGCTGAGGCACGTTTGAGGAAGGTGCTCACCAATATGCTACGTATAGGTGTAAAGTTTCGAACAATGGAGGAAGTTGCAAAAGAATTGCGCAATCGTAATATTTATAAGTAAAAAAATATTACTCCGATAGGGGGTGCTGAAGAATGGCTTGCTTTGTAGTTCCGCTTTTTCTAGGAATTTTGACCACACTTTTATCAAAAAAGTTTCCCAAGGAATGGCATGTTGGATGGTTGAATGCAATGCTTTGGGGAGGCAGTTTGATGCTAATGGTCGAGCATGTGGCGCATGGGGAAATTGTCCCGTACCCACCGTTTTTAACAGGCGGAAACGTTTTCGGGGAAATGCTTCACATTGGCGTTCCAATGGCTCTGGCTTCTGTTTTCGTCTGGGTTGGCATAGTTAAGATCAATGCGAGCATAATCAAGCGTGCTGAAAGTGGTCTAAGGACGAAAACAGGAATCTTAAGGTGATTTTTTTGTGGCTGGTTACAACATTTGTCGCGGCCATCATCGTGACAATTCTCTGGCTTTTTGCCCCGAAGCGGTATAGATTGGACATCTTGGGTCTCATGTTGTGGGGAGCGACCATCATGATATTGGTAGACCATGTGCTTGGCTATGAGGGGGGAGAGTTTTTCGAGATGGAAACGGAAGGGATGATATCGAATGGGATCCTGCTCGGGCTCGTCATGCTTTTACCAGTATTTTTGGTCTGGATGGCATATCTTCTATTTCTCCAAAAGAAGCAGCGGGTTTAGTTTTGTCATGAGAATTTTTGGACGCAAGAGATAAATCCAAGTCTGTCGAGAAAATTTTGGCGGCCAGGGTAGTGTAGCGGTTAGCATTCGGGACTGTGGATCCCGCAGCCCGGGTTCGAATCCCGGCCCTGGCCCCTTAACGGTTTAAACCCTGCGACACGGTTTTTGTTTGGATGAAAAAACCGTACGTTATAATGAACGCAGCCGTTACAGTCGACGGAAAAGTTGTCACCGTCGGTGGAGACAGTAGAATATCTTGCGAGGAGGACTTGGACAGACTTCACAAGCTCAGATCGGAGGTTGATGCCGTAATGGTTGGAGCGGGAACGATTCTCTCCGACGATCCCTCTCTGACGGTTAGAAGAGTGAAAGGCAAAAACCCGATCAGAGTAGTGGTCGATGGTAAGGCGAGAATACCACTTTCTGCAAAAGTTCTCCGGGGAGATCCGAAAACGATAGTTGCAGTCTCCTCGGAGGCGAACAGAAGAAAGGTCGAGAGCATAAGGAAAACCGGAGTGGATGTCTGGATCTTTGATGGAGCGAAAGTAGATCTGAGAAAGCTTTTAGAGAAACTTTCAGAGCTTGGTGTGAAAAAGATACTTCTGGAAGGAGGACCCACTCTTAATTGGGAGATGCTCAAGCATGGCTTGGTGGACGAGATAAGGATATCGATCGCTCCTGTGATCGTTGGAGGAGAAAGAGCCAAAACGCTTGTTGAAGGTGAAGGAATTCCGCTCGTCAAGAAGGGAATAAAGCTCAAACTAACTGGTATAGAAAAAGTTGGAAAAGATCTTCTTCTGATTTACAAAGTTGGTGAACGGCAGTGTTGAAAAAAGTCAGAGATGGCTTCATAATCTTGGGCGTGGGACATGTTTTACCAGAAAGCGTGAGAGAAGTTAGGGAATTGATAGCGAAAGAAAAACCAGAGGTTGTCTGTTTGGAACTCTGTCCAGCGCGCTATCATGCTCTAACCTACGGAACTTGGAAGACTCGGAATTCGTCTATTCTTATCCGTTTAATTTACATCTTTCAAGAAAGGTTAGCAAAATTGACGGGCTCACCAATTGGAGAAGAAATGCTGACAGCGATTGAGGAAGCTAGAAAAGTGGGAGCTCTGATCATGCTGATCGATCAGGATATGGAGATAACAATTCGACAGCTGATGGGGATTCCGCTTAGGGAAAAGTTTCTGATGGGTCTTCAGATACTTTTTTCTCTTTTCATGCCTTTCGAGAAGAAAATCAGCGATCTCACGGAGGAGGAAACGGTGGAAAAGCTTTTGTCGGATTTTAGAAAGTTCTTTCCGTTTACGTACAAAATATTGGTTGAACAGCGGAATGTCATAATGGCAAATAGGCTGCTTCCTCTTCTAAACTCCGATAAGAAAGTCGTGTGTGTTGTTGGAGCCGCGCATGTTAAAGGTATCCTGCAGATTCTGCAGAATCATGCTGAAAAATCTTGGTTTTCTCTCCGTTTGGATTTCTAAAAAGTTCTTTTCTATAGGATTTGCAGTATCTTTTGAAGGTCTTTCGATATTTTGGTTTTCAAAAGTTTGTTTGGTTTTCCAATTGCTTTTTCCAGATTTTCATCATATCTCACATTGCCAAGAAACCTGATTTTGTATTCCCTGGAGAGTTTTTTGGCCTTATTGCCATCCCCCATGTTTTCTATAACTCCGGAGATTTCCACTTCGAGTTCTTTAAGAGCGAGAATCAACCTCTTGACAGTTTCGATCGAAAGAAGAGAAGGAGTAGTCACGATTACAAACTCCCCCCTCTCAAGAATTTTGCTGGTTTCGAGAATCTCCTCACCAGTTCCGGGGGGCATGTCAATCACCAAAAAGTCAAGTTCCCCCCATCTCGTTATTGCCAAGAGCTCTAAGATGGACTGAGAGATGTCGCTCCCTCTCCACAAGATCGGTTTTCGTCCGGCAAACGGAACAATAGACATTATTTTTATTCCGTTGAACTCGTGTGGTATTATTCCTCTATTCTCTCCGAATCCAACTCTCGCTCCGAGAATGGTGTGTGCAGATGGCCCGTGGAAGTCCAGATCTAACAAGCCTGTTTTTCTCCCAGACGAAGAAAAGAGCAGAGCAGAAGCTGATGAAAGCACACTTTTGCCCACACCCCCCTTTCCGCTGGCGAAACAGAGTATTCGTTTTACTCTAGACATCATGCGTTTTGCCGCTTCTATTCTTGGATCACGAAGGATTCTATACAAACTCCCCTACCTCCCGAGATTTCAAAGTCTGACGAACCACAGTGCGGACATCTTAAGTGAATCTTTGAGCTCTCAGGCAAGAAGTGTACGAGTTCCGCAATTTCTGTATTCGAACGTGAAAGGTGCGGGCGCCATCTTTTGTGACATTCGTGGCACTCAAACTCTGTTCTCTCGATCTCAACGTCGATTTCAGCTATTTCTTTTCCCTGTTCGATCTTGGAAATTTCTTTAACGGCGAATTCCAAGATTTCTAAATCTATTTGTTGCAGTTCACCGACTCGAAGTTTTACTTTTTTGACTTTTTTTCCTCCAGAGCTCTTCAAGACTGTTGCGACTATTCCTTCAGCGATAGCCCATTCGTGCATCTGTAAATTGAATATACGAGGCGTATAATCTAAATTTCCCCTCCAAGTCAAGTAAAGACAAGAGTGGCATGCTTTTCGGCATTGACCGAAAGCAAGCAATCCTTTTAAAAATTGCTGAGAATTCTTTAAGGCCAAAAATGGACGAACAAACTTTGCAAAAATTGAAGACGATGCTCGATGTTCCCATCGAAAGAGTTGAGGAGACAGATAAGGGATTAATCGTTTATGTCCCGAAAGACAAGATCGGCCGTGCTGTTGGTCAAAATGGTCTTGTTGTGCGCGCCGCGGAGCTGGTCTTAGGCATCAAGCTTGAGGTTCGGCCGGCCACCTAATCGCTTTTATTTAACGTGCGAATAAATAATGGAACGGAGGTGGGAAAGAATGACGAAAGAGAAAATGACTGAGGCGTACATTTTGATAACGGCAGCGATTGGAAAAGTGAAGAAAGTGGCCAAGGCGTTAACGAAAATCGAGGGCGTGAAATCGGTTCACGTGGTCACAGGGCCATACGATATAATCGCCTTTGTTGAAGCGAAGGATATGAACACCCTCAGCAGCGTGATAATTGAGAAAATACACAAAATAGCAGGGATAGTCGACACGAACACCGCAGTGGTCGTTGATATCTAGGGTTTTTACTCTATCTCCAAACTCATGTCAATCGCCGGAGCTTTCATCGTCATGTAACTTGAGGAAATTACGTCGACTCCAGTTGCAGCATAGTCAGATATATTCTCCGGGCCTATTCCACCAGAAACCTCTAGCTTGACCTTTTCTCTCAAACCTTTTCTCTTCAAGAGTTTTGTGACTTCTTTCACTTCTTCGACGCTCATGTTGTCGAGCAGAATTATGTCTGCTCCCGCTTCTGCCGCTTTGACGGCATCCTCGATATTTGTTACCTCAACTTCGACAGGAGTTTTGCCGGCCTCTTTTGCTTTCCTTACAGCCAGTTCAACGGATCCGACGAGCTTTAGGTGATTATCCTTTATTAAAATCATTTCACTTAGGTTTTTCCTGTGGGTACTTCCTCCACCGATCATTACAGCTTTTTTGTCCAGCCCGAGCAAAAGTGGGGCAGTTTTTCTCGTTGCAGCGATTATGATATTTGGATTTTTTCTTCTCGCAAGTTCAAGTAGCTTTTTTGTTGCAGTAGCTATACCACTCATTCGCATGAGCACGTTCAGGGCCATTCTTTCTGCCATGAGGATTTTCCTAGCTGGTCCTTCGACTTCCATTACAACATCGCCTTTCTTTATTTCCTCTCCATCTTTCCTCAGAATCTTCGATTTTACACCGACTTCCGCAAAAATTCTAGAAGCTTCTTCTGCTCCGGCCAACACGCCGTCTTGTTTTGTGATTATTTTTCCTTTTGCTCTAACTTTCCTGCCAATGAGAATTTCTGAGGTTATGTCCCCTTTTCCGACGTCTTCTTTCAGCATTTGTCTGATGAGTTTTCTATCCATTATCACTCACCTATCTTGAGAGGCTCTTGCAAGCTCTTGAGAAGCCTCACAGTGGAGAGGGCTGCCAGCATGCTTGTCTTGGCTGACTCGGCCGTAGGTAAATTTTTGGCGATTATGGAATATTCGCCAGCAACCCCCCTAATGTGTATTTCGTGTATGTTTCTCTTCAGGGTTGGGTCCACGATTATTTTCACTTTGGTTTTGTCAAATCCGACACCAGCCAGACTCACCGTTGCGGCCACATTTACGCTCGCTGGAAAGAATTTTACGGCCTCCTTGGCTGGTCCCTCAAAAATGACCTTCGGATGCCTCATCTTTTTTAGATCAATTCTTTTTCTTTTGACATACTCGCTATAGCTGAGCGCTCTGGGCGGTTTTCTCGTGATTATCAGTACCTCGTCAACTTCTCGCATGCTTATTGCTTTTATCCCATCGACTCCTAAGATCGCCCCCGACGGAACGTATATCTTCTTTCCAGTCTTTTTTGCGATCTTTATGAGCGAGGAAAGAAGTTTTTTGTCGGCCAGCGCTCCAACACTTAAAATCACCAAATCTTTTCCGGCTTTCAATATCTTTTCGGAGTACTGTCTGACAGCCTCCTGCGAAGCAGTTTCTACCACAATGTCTATTTCCTTGTCCGCGAGCATCTCTTCAATAGTTTTGAAGATTTTCGGTTTTTTCCTAAGTGTTTTCGAGAGTTTTTCTGCAGCTTCCATCTTTTTGTCAAGAACCCCGACTAGTCTCACTTCTCCCGCCTCTCCTATGTCTATCTCTTTTGCCAAGATGCTACCGAGAGCGCCGCATCCGATTATTCCAACTCCCAGCATCGAGAATTTCTTTCTTTTAGCTTCTTATAAAAATCCAATATCCGTTTGGGTTATTTGGTCTCTCGAACAGAGAGTAGAACCGATGGAGGACCAGCCAAAGACCGAAGGTCTGCTTAACGTGACTGCGGGCCAGTTGGGTGCGTCGCTTTTGGGTGCTCTGTTCTGGATTTCTCTCGCAGCTCTCATACACCCTAACGCATATGGATATCTGAGCTGGCTTTTCTCGATCGGGATGTTTGCTTCAATTTTCTGCCTTCTCGGTTTCGAAAAAACCATCGTTGTGTTTGGAAAGAAAGGAGAAACAGTTTCCAAGTTCTTTCTGATAGTTTTAGCCACTAGTGTGTGGATTGCCATCGCACTTTCTCTCTTTGTTCACTGGATAGTTGGAATTTCGGCTCTCGGATTTTCCCTTTTTTCACTCGCTGTTCATCGCGAACTTGCTAGAGAGGACTACGGCCGTTATATGTGGATGTGGCTTGGTTCAAAATCCTTATCCATATTTCTCGGTTTTCTGCTGTACAGATTTTCCGGACTAGTGATCTACATACTTCTCGGATTTGCTCTGACTCATCTCATTTTCTCGATCCCGCTTTTTTCTCTCAGAATTTCCAAGCAGAGTCCCACAAAGGAGGAGATAACCTTTTCTGCTGGAGCTCTCGGTTCAAATGTTGTTTCGGGCTCGATGCAGTTCGTCGACAAAATTATAGTAGGCATGCTCTTCGGGATGTCCACGCTTGCAGTTTATCAACTTGCTTATAGGATATTTGTTTTGTTTTCCGTGGTCTCCCAAATTTTCTTCTTTTATCTTCTTCCAAAGAAATCGAACGGCGAAGACACTAGAAAAATTGAAAGAAAAGGACTGCTTCTATCAGCAATTCTGTCGTTGATCGTTTTTGTGTTATCTCCCCTCTTGGTTCGGCAAGTTTTCCCAAGCTTTCAGGAAGGTGTGAAGGCATGTCAGATAGCCGGACTTGCAATATTTCCATCATCACTTTCCGCCATCATGTTCTCGGAACTATATGGTAGAAAAAGACCTCAACTGATTTTCCTGTCACAGATTGCTGGACTTGCTGTCTGGCTGGGCACAGCGATTGTTTTTGGAAATCTTTACGGCGTGACCGGCCTCGCGGCCTCGGTGCTTACCATGCATTCGATAATCGCTTTGTTTTCCTTGGTTTCGGTCTCACAACCCAGACTACCAGTTTTTTATAAAAAAATTCTGCAGGGTCTGGCCATCATGCTTATTTTTTCGATTTCTCTGCTTGCAGTCGCCTACATTTATGGGGAGCGAACGGAAATCTCCGGAAACATTCTTCGCGAGACCAGACTGATTATGGACACGTATGCGACGATAACAGTTTGCCATGAAAATTTGAAGCTCGCGAGGATAGCGGTTGACGCCGCCTTTCGCGAAATTTCGAGAATTGATTCTCTGATGTCTGAATTCGACCCAAAAAGTGAGATTTATTCGCTCAACAACTCTGGCGACTGGGTTTCGCTCTCACAAGAAACGATTTTTGTGCTAAGCAAAGCGAAAGAGTATTCGAAGATTTCGGGCGGTTGTTTTGACATAACCGTGAAGCCGTTGGTAGATCTTTGGATGAAAAAGACGAGGGAAACGGGACGAATGCCTAGCCAAGATGAGTTGGAAAACGTTTTAAAATTCGTCGACTGGTCAGCTGTTCTTCTTACGGAAAATGCCGGAAAATTAGCGAAAGAAGGAATGAAAGTTACCCTCGGCGGAATAGCAAAGGGGTACGCGGTTGACAGAGCTTGTGAGGTTTTATCATCTTACGGAGTCGAAAACTTCCTCGTCGACATAGGCGGAGACATGAGGGCATTCGGGAGAAAGGGAACAGAGCGCTGGAAAATAGGAGTTCAGGACCCGAGAAATCCAACAAAGCTCGTAGAAATCTTGGAGATCGAGAACGCAGCTGTGGCAACTTCCGGAGACTATCAAAGATTTTTCTTTTTAAGCGGAAAGAGAATTCATCACATCGTGGATCCCAGAACTGGGTATCCCGCAGATTTGTCGATGAGCGTCACCGTCATTGCTTCAACATGCCTAGATGCAGATGCTCTGAGCACAGCGGTTTTCGTGATGGGTCCTGAAAATGGAGCGGAGCTAATCAGAAATCTCAGTCTGAGCGCCTTGATCGTCTCATCTTCCGGAGAAATCCTCAAAGTTAACTGGTCCGTAGTTTGAAGATTACTTTTCTAGGACAAACTTCAGCGCACTTTCCGCATCCAGTACAGATAGAATAATCTATGATCGCGAGGTTGTTTTCGATTTTTATCGCCCCGACGGGACAGGCCTTTGCGCATAGGCCGCATCCAATACATCCATTCTTGCATACGCCGACAACAGTTTTTGCGTCGTCTCTAGAGCTGCACGAAACAAATACGTACGCACCCGCATTTACGAGATTAATTACGTTCTTCGGACAGGTTTGTACGCAGAGACCACATCCAACACATTTGTTTTTATCTATTTTGACCTCACCCTCGGAGATTGATATCGCATCAAAAGGACAGACTCTGACACAGTCCCCCAAACCCAGACAGGCATACTTACATTTTTTGAAACCGCTTGAAACAAGCACAGCAGCCGCGCATGTCTGAACTCCGACATATTTAAACTTGTTTTCAGTTTGGAAAGTACATGCTACAATTGCGATTTTCTTAGAAATATCTTGCAGGCTGACCCCCAAAATTTCTTCGATTTTTCGTCTGTTATCCGGTTCCAGAACTCTACATCTTTCCAAATATGTTGGATCTTTTAGCGAAGCGGAGGCCATCTCTTCACAATTTGCGAAACCGCATGTCCCACAGTTTTTTCCGGGGAGAAGTTCGACTATTTTCTCCAGTCTTTCATCAACCTTCACCTCGAATTTTCTGGCAAGGTAGACCAGAACTACTCCAAATGAAAATCCAAGCCCACCCAAGATGAGAGCTTCAATCATTTTTTCACACCATCCCTCCAAACCCCATGAAGACCATAGCGAGAAGGGCAGCGATTATGAAGCCGATTGGAGATTCTCTGAATGATTCGGGTATTTCTGCGATTTCAAGCCTTTCTTTTATTCCGGCCATTAGTAGGATCGCGAGAGCGTAACCTATGCCGGCAGAAAAACCGCTAACGGTGGACGCAACGAAAGAATATCTTTCAACCTCCGTGTTGATGAGAACTACACCAAGAATCGCGCAGTTTGTTGTAATGAGGGGTAAATATATGCCCATCGCTCTATAGAGACTGGGAGCTTTTTTCCTCACTATCACTTCAACCATCTGAACGAAACTGGCTATAACTAGAATGAACACTACTATTCTCATGTACTGAATACCTGCAGGCACAAGCAGATATTCGTACACAAACCAAGTGATCGCAGCGGAGCATGTCATCACGAAAGTCACGGCGATCCCCATTCCGAGCGCATCTCTTATTCTTCTCGAAACCCCGAAGAACGAACAGAGACCGAGAAATCTCGTGAGCACGATGTTATTGACGAGTATCATTCCGACTGCTATGGCGAGCAGGTTCTCCAAGCATCACACCCCTTTAAGCAACCCCTTCTTCTTGAAAATCGCTATGATTATCCCGATCGTGAGAAAAGCTCCTGGCGGAAGAATCATCACTCCGATTGGCGACCGGGTAAAAGAGGGAATCACCGTATATCCGAAGATCTCTACATAACCTCTTCCGAGCAATTCTCTTATTATAGAAACGACGACAATGGCGGCCGAAAATCCGATCCCCATGCCAGCAGCATCAAGTATTGATTCTCTAACCGGATTTTTCGAGGCAAATGCTTCTACTCTCCCCATAACTATGCAGTTCACGACGATGAGTGGGATGAATATTCCCAAAACTTCGTAAAATCTGGGCAGGAAGCCGTGGATGAGGAGGTCGATGATGGTTGTGAAGGTTGCAATTATGACAATGAAAGATGGGATTCTCACATTTCTTGGGATCCACCTTCTGACCATCGAGATTATCGCGGCCGACGGGATCATCACGAAAAGGAATGCGGCGGACATTATCAAGGCGTTTTCGACAGCTGTCGTAATCGCAAGCGTAGGACATAGACCAAGCATGAGGTAAAATATCGGATTTCTTTTCAAAATCCCCTTTGTGAACTCCTTCATCCCGCGGACCTCCAAAGATAAGCCAGTTCGAGCATCTTCTCTCTGACAGCTTCCACGACTGCCCGCGAGCTTATGGTAGCCCCGCTTATTGCGTCTATTGTTCCACCATCTCTCTTGAGCATTACCTCATCGACGCTTTTTCCCTCAAATTGAGCAAGAAAGTTTTCTTCCGTTATCCTTGCCCCGAGCCCTGGAGTCTCGCCCTGTTTTAGGATTTTGACCTTTTTGATAGTCCCATCTTTGTGGATTCCAATCATTAACGAGATGCTACCACCATATCCCTTCCCTTCTGCCATCGCTATGTATCCCTCCAATTCTCCATTTTCTTTGCTCCGCGCGAGATATATCCCGTTTTCTTCTGCGAATTCCGAGGAGGGAAAAATTTCGGACAAAAGTCTGATCATTTCAGTGTTTTCAGTTTTTTCTATCCTTTCCTTCACGAGATTGTGGACTGCAAAAAGGCAGAAACCGGAAATTATGCAGATTATGGTCAAAACCATGATCTCTCTGGTATTCATGTTTTCACCTTTGTGGTTCCATAAACCTTGGGTTTGATGACCTTATCTATCAAAGGTGTAAAGGCGTTCATGATGAGAATCGAGAACGCCACACCTTCAGTCATCCCACTATACATTCGGAAAATGACAACTAGAATTCCAGCCCCGACACCAAAGATCACTCTACCCTTCCCGGTCAATGGAGTGGTCACATAGTCCGTTGCCATGAAAAATGCTCCAAGGAAAAGTCCTCCCGCCAGTATGTGGAAGATCGGATCCTGACCGAGCAGAAACATCAGGAGCCCAACGGTTCCTATGAAAGAGACCGGAATCTTCCAGTCTATGTATTTTCTGGAAATCAGAAAGAGGCCGCCTATGAGCAATGCCAGAGCAGAAGTCTCACCTATGCATCCGCCAACATTTCCGATGAAAAGTTTGAAATAGGGAGTGAGAGTGTTTTGAAACTTCCATAATTGAAGGGGGGTAGCCGTGGTTATTCCGTCAGGACCCACCCACTCGGGCCATTTTCTCATCAGAGATGGCCAAGAAAGGGCAAGAAAGATTCTTCCAGCCAATGCAGGATTAAAGATGTTGTGCCCGAGTCCTCCGAATGCACATTTCACAATCGCTATGGCGAAAAATGCCCCTACAGCTGGTATCCAGAGAGGAACCGTGGGTGGAAGTGTGAGAGCGAGCAACAAACCTGTGAGAATCGCGCTCCCGTCATTTCTGAATTTTCTTTTCATTAGCCTCATTGCGACATATTCGGTAACCACGGCCGTCAGAATTGATACAGCTATCATGGCTAGAATTTCGATCCCGAAAAAGTATGCCCCAGCCACGACCGCCGGAACGAGCGCGATAATGACGGAATACATTATCTCCTCTACTGTTATGGAATCTTTTATGTGAGGACTTGGAGAAACAACCAGCTTGTTCATGCGGATCTCCTCAGTGCATCTTTTGCTAGCTTGATATATTGCACGAGGGGGATTTTTGAGGGACAGACATAGGCACAGCATCCACATTCATCACAACTGGTCACCCGATATTCCAGACATTTGTCAAACATTTTTTTCTTGGAGAAAGAAGCGAGCATGGTTGGTTCAAGTCCCATCGGGCAAACATCCACACACCTTCCGCATCTTATACAATCTCTCTCCTCATCTTCTACGGATTTCATGAGCAGAACGCAGTTAGTTCCCTTTATGACTGGTATATCGCACCACTGTGCAAAACCCATCATGGGACCTCCGGCAACTATCTTGTCATATTCTCTGGCTGGTCCGCCGCATTCTTCAATGAGAGCAGAAAAAAGGGTTCCAATTCTGACCAAGAGATTTTTCGGTAATCGGACTGCGCCGGTGACTGTCACTATCCGCTCAATCAGAGGTTTTCCGTCTAGAATAGCATCAGCCACTGCCTTCGCTGTAGCCACATTTTGAACCACCACTCCAACGTCAAAAGGAAGACCGCCAGCTGGAACCTCTCTTCTGAGTAATGCTTTGATTAGATGTCTCTCATCACCTTGTGGATATCTAGATGGTAACACCGCGATTTTTATTCGTTCTGTTTCAAATTTTTTCAGCTGTTGTTCGGCGTCTCTCTTGTCTTCCTCGATTGCGATGATTGCTCTTTCGGCTCCGCAAACTTTCATCATTATCTCCACACCCCGCATAATCCGCTCTGGATACTCGAGCATCAGACGGTGATCGGCTGTGATGAAAGGTTCTCCCTCGCAGCCGTTGATTATGAGAGTATCAACCTTCTTTGGGGGGTTCAGTTTCACATGAGTAGGAAACGCCGCCCCTCCGAGCCCAACAATTCCAGCTTCTCTTATTCTCGAAAGTATTTCCTCCCTTCCGGCTTTCTCCGGATCGATTCCGGAAGTTTCTACCCATTCGTCAACACCATCGCTTTCGATGAATATGCTCGGAACCTCTTCTCCGGTTGGAATCGGATGCATCCTGACCTCTTTGACGACTCCCGAAATCGGCGAATGAACTGGAGCAGAAAGATTCGCATGGGAATCCCCAATTTTCTGTCCAGTTTTAACCTTCTCTCCTTTTTGAACTAGTGGTTCGCACACCGCCCCTATGTGCTGCTTTAACGGCACGACGACGAGAGACGGAAGCTTCATTCTTTCGATCGTAAAGCCAGCCGTAGGCTTTAGGTGAGGAAGTTTTATTCCTCCTTTAAATTTTCTGAACACCTCATCCCCTCTGTAAAACGAGTTTGTATGTACTACTTATATGTAATCGTGAAAACATCATTTTCTGAGCGATATGGACATATCGGACTATCTGCTGATATCGACGGCAGCAATTCTCATAATTTCTGTTGCGTTTTTCTCAGTTATGCTTGCTGTTCCGAACGTGACGCTCGAAGCCTCTGTGCAAGTTGCTGAAAACGGAATGGCAATTATCTTATTGCCGGAAAATATCCGGGGTGATAGAGAAAATATCGAGAATACTGATTGGACTTGGGCAATCTTTAGGAACGACAGAAAGCTCGTGCGGGGTGAGGGAAATTCGCTGATTATAGAAAACATCCCGGTCATTATCAACTGTGACATAAGAATCGAAAATGGGGATGTTCTGAAAATATGGTATCGCGGTCTCCTGATATTTAAAAGGGAGATTTCAAAGTGAGTGGGATGGAAATCCCGCTTTTCATTTCTCTGATTTTTACATCACTTGCAGCGTATACCGATATCAGGCGAAAGATAATACCAAACAAAATCACATATCCAATGATTGCTTTTGGCATAATCTACCACGGTGTTTCCGGAGCGGTGAGGGGTGAAATATGGGAGATTTTTGCAGGGGCGCTGGGAGCAATCGCGGCATTCATTTTAGGGATAGCTCTCTACTCGATCGGCGGATGGGCGGGCGGGGACGTAAAGCTTTTTACTGGTCTAGGTGCGCTTCTTCCTTTCACGACTGGGTCTCCTTACCCGCTTTTCATTTCAGTTCTCTTTAATTCCGTTATTTTAACAGTGTTTAGTCTCCCCTTTTTTGCCATAATCCGAAGGAGAAAGGGTATTTTTTATCAGACAGTTCATGTGGATGATTTGAAGGAAGGAATGATACCTGCGGAGACTATCGCCCATCAAGGAAAAGTCTACGGAGATCCGAAAAGAGCGGCCGGTCTGACCAGATATGAGGTGAGAGAGATAAAGAGGTTAGCTTATGAAGGAAAGATTCCCAAAAGAATAAGAGTAAAAATTGGAACACCATTCGCACCGATTCTTTTTGCAGGGCTGGTCTTGGCAGTTATCATAGGAGATATATATTGGGCATTGATTTCGCGCTTTCTGGAGTTTACGTAAAGTTTTTACCAAAAAACAATAAATAATTTTAGGGAGAAGTCTTGGCCAGGTATTCCCCCTCTCGCTTTCTTATGTATGTGCTAGTGTTGACGGTATTCATTTCTATAGTTGGGGCTCCGTTAACTGCTGCAGAGTGGCCAGTCGGGAGAGGAAACCCAGCGAGGACAGGCAAAGCCGAGTCAAAACCTTTTGCCCGGGTAACCCGTCTCGAATTGAAAGGTGAAAACAGGCTGGGTTCCAACCATCTTGGCTCGCCAGTTGTAGCGGATTTGGGTGGAAGGAAGGTTATATTCGTGGGTTCGAGGGACAACAGGCTTTATTCGATAAACGCCGATGGTTCGATAAAGTGGAGTTATTCAACGGGTGGTCCGGTTTACTCGACCCCGGCGGTTGGGGACGTTAACGGAGACGGAAAACTGGAGGTTGCGTTCAGCTCGCTCGATGGCTGGTTTTACGTTCTGAACGCGGAAAATGGAGATCTCGTCTGGAAGTTCAACATCGGGATGGGTTCGCAGGCCGCCCCAGTGATCTATGACGTGAACGGTGACGGAAAGCCGGAAATCGTCTTCAATCTTGGCTATCCTTCCACGATTTTCGAGCTCCGTCCGTATGTTTACGCCCTTAAAGGTGAGAACGGCTCCGTCCTCTGGACGGTCTCTATAGACGGAAATGTCTTCTCGGCTCCAAGTGTTTCGGATGTTGATGGTGACGGGAAAGTCGAGGTAGTTTTCGGTTCCGTCAACGGAAAAGTCTACGTCGTTTACGGTGATAACGGGCAGATAAAGTGGAGCAGGTCTGTTGGAGGTAAAATATATTCCACTGTTCCGATCGCGGACATAAACGGAGACGGTTCCCCAGATTTAATAGTCTGCACTTGGGAAAACGGTGTTCATGCTTTAAGAGCAAGTGATGGACAACCGATCTGGTCAGTCCCCTTTTCCACAATTCCTTACGTCCAGACGGATCCAGCAGTTGGAGATCTGGACGGAGACGGAAAGGTTGAGGTTGTTGTAGCTTCGAGGGCTGGAAGGGTTTTCTGTCTCAAAGGCGAGGACGGTACGGTTCTCTGGTCGTTTGGAACAAGCAACGAGATCCTCTCATCTCCAACGATTGCGGATGTCAACGGCGACGGCGTTTTTGATGTCCTCTTTGGAACGGATTCTGCGGAAATCGAAAACAGAGTAGGAGAAAACGCCAGGATATACGCGCTACATGGGAAAAACGGAGCTCTCCTCTGGGCGTATGAGCGACCGGGAAACGTAAGGTCAGAAATGGTTGTGGTAGATATTGATGCTAACGGCTGGTCTGATATTTTGGTTACAGGATACCTGGATGACCGCGTAATGCTCTTTAGAACTGTTACGGTTCTTTTTGAGGACATTCCTGCGGAACTCGAGAACATGATTCCGGGAGAGCGGGAAAACACAGTTTTTTCGATAACTGACAACTGGAAACTTCACAAGGGAGCTGAGATCAGGCTTGTGGAGACCAGCGGTTACTGGGTTTACACAGGTGAGCACACATACTTCACTGGAGGTTACGGAGAGGCCGTTGTTGGAACTGATAAACATCTTTACATTGCTAGATGCTGGAGTGCGACGGATCCGGCGTATTTCGTGAGATACAATCCAGAAAATAAATGGTGGGAAGGCTTAGCTAGGCCTCCTGATGGCACCTTCCGTTCAGGGACCGTGCTCGCTTGGGACAACGGAGACCGGATATATGCGCTGGCTGGTGGAAGAACGGATGACAATCGCTACGAATTCTGGTGCTACATCATCTCTGAGAATCGATGGGTAAGGCTTGCCGACACTCCCTACGTAAACCCGGTGGGCTCTTACGAAAATTATGCTGGACAGGGGGCTGGGAATGCTCTCGTGTGGGTACCTGGTCGGGTTCTAGGAGTTTATGATGACAATTACCTCTACGCTTTTCTCGGGAAGCAAGCTAGACCTGGAGGTTATTATCGTGGTCATGCTTCGATTTTTGCTAGATACTCAGTTAGGGAAAACAAGTGGGAAATCTTACCGTTCCATCCAAATTGGGATAATCAGACGGACGATGGGGCTTCTTTGGTCTGGGCAGGTGGAAGGTATCTGTATGCTTTACAGGGTGAAGTGCCTGAAGCGACCCCCAATGGTAATTTTGCTAGGTTTGATCTTCTCGAAAATCGGTGGGAGAATCTTCCCTCACTTCTCGAGTTGGAGACTGGAGGCGTCGGAGACGGGGCATCTCTCCTTTGGATTGGCGAAGAGGATTACATCTATGCGGCTGGAGGCGGATCATGCTGGGAAGAGCACAGCGACAACTTCTACAGATTTAACATAAAGGAAAACAAATGGGAGAGATTCCCGAATCTTCCTTGGCGCATAGGCAAGTATGTCGGACCTAGAATTGCCTATGCAGCTGGCAGAATACTCTTCTGGGCAGGGAATCCATCAGGATTGGGCGACGGGGAAATATGGGAATTTAAGCAGCGTTTTGCTCTTTCAGGTTGGTATCTTTCTAGGGTTTTCGATCTCGGTGCTGTTGTTAGCTGGGAAAGGCTATCGCTCGAAGCAGAAACTCCAACTTTAACGATCGGTAGTGATGCCATCGTTTCTTCGGAGCCCAGAGTTCTGGCTGATTCATCTTTGAGAGTGGGGGCTTCTTCCGGTTTCGGGCGTACTGGAACCGTTGACGGGTTGTGCGAGATAATAAGCGAGGCGAGCAATGCGGTCGCAAGAACGTTGACGGAAGAATGGGAAAATCTACCAGCTTGGCCCGGATTAACAGATCAAAATGTTACAGCTTGTTATGCAGAAAATTCAGCTTCTGGGAAGAGATATATCTATGCGTTTGATACACGGTACATGTATAGGTTTGATATTTTTGAGAATGTGTGGGAAAATCTGGGAACAAATCCCGGATCGACCACCACTGCCGGGAGCGGAATGGTGTGGACTAGAGATAATTACATTTACATGACCAGAGGAGGATCCGGTACCCCCAACTTCTGGAGATACAACATTCCGGAGAATAAGTGGGAGACTCTTGCAAACACTCCAGTATATCAGTACTCCGGAAGTTGCATCGCATGGGGAGGTGGGAGCAGTATCTATGCGATACTTAACGGATCCTCCGAAAACGGGCTTTACGTGTATTCTATAACTTCAAACACGTGGACCAAACTTTACAATCTGCCTTATGGAGGAACTCCACCGCCGCCCGCAAGCGGATCCTCACTCGTGGCAGTAGGAGGTTTCCTCTATTATGCTCCGGGCGGGACAGACAATTACTGGAGATATAGGATTTCGGATAACACGTGGACGCAGCTTGCATCTGCGCCAGCCAGCTGGGGAGCCGGAGGGGCCCAGGAAGTGATAAACGAGAATTACATATACGCGGTGCGGGGCGGAACAACAACGAGTTTCTACCGATATAATGTGGTCACGAACACATGGGAGTCGTTAACAACTCTTCCAGAGAATGTTAGTTATGCGAATGATAGGCTCTCCTTTGATGGCGCGTTTCTTTATATGATTAGAGCAACTTCAGATAACCAGTTCTGGAGATATGCGTCGGCTTGGTGGGAGAATCTTTCACCCTGGCCAGGGATAGTGGGATCTACCGTCGCCTGCTACGCTGAAAACATCCTTTCTGGAAGGCGTTACATATATGCTTTAGAAAGTAAACCGGATCCCGCATGGCTCTACAGATATGATATCGCAACAGGTGTTTGGGAAAATCTGGGCACGAAACCCGGTGTGGACACGGCCGCTGGTTCATCGATGGTATGGACTGGTGGCAGATATCTATATGTTTTGAGGGGAGGTACAACTACCGCCCCCAACTTCTACCGATACGACATAGTTGAAAACAGTTGGACGACTCTGGCTCCTACCGGCACCTCTCAACTTTCGGGCAGTTGTCTGGCCTGGGATGGTGGAGACAACATATATGCAGCCATTCGTTCTACGAGCCCAGCCGACAACTTTTTGAAAGTCTATAAGATTTCAACAAACACATGGGAGAACATAATCATGTTGCCAGAAAACGCGGCAATTGGTTCGAGTATATGCAAAGTTGAAAACTTCATATACTATCAGGTCGGTGGCACTAAAAGATACTGGCGCTATAGCATAGTGGACAATTCTTGGTCCAGATTAGCCGATGTGCCGGAATCATCTGGCGCTGGCGGGTCACAGGAGAAAGTCGGCGATAAGTACATTTATTTTGTCGTCGGTGGAGGCTCTAGGAATGTATACAGGTTTGTTATTTCCGAGAACAGGTGGGAAAATGTTTCGAGTTTTCCCGCAACAGTAACAAACGCGAACGATAGGCTTGCTTTCGACGGTACGTATTTGTATATGATTAGAGGAGCGACCGATAGCAGTTTCTGGAGATATTCAGTCAAAACGATTCCGGCTTATTCCCTTAAATGGCAGCAAACAATTCCTCTGACGCTCTATGAG
>Ga0105163_1000327_pt1 | contig 29190 bp, 29 predicted proteins | sample JNZ110809AmetaG_FD_81531 | JGI IMG/M metagenome (GOLD analysis project Ga0105163, IMG submission 81531) | Hot spring microbial communities from Jinze hot spring, China to study Microbial Dark Matter (Phase II) - JNZ 110809A | ecosystem: Environmental > Aquatic > Thermal springs > Hot (42-90C) >... | reverse complement strand
TCTAAGCTAATTATTCCGGACAGTGTAAGTTAAGTAGGATGCTTGAAGAAGGTTACGTAATAAGGGTGGAGAATGTACACAAAGTCTATACAACGGGTAGTACAGTAACTTGGGCTCTTCTAGGAGTTAATCTAAGTGTAAAGAAGGGTACATTCATCTCTATTATGGGTCCTTCGGGGTCGGGTAAGACTACCCTCCTGAACCTTATTGGTCTTCTCGATAGGCCTACAAAGGGGAGAGTATATATCGATGGTGTTGACACCTCTAGGCTTAAGGACCGAGAACTCGCTGAGTTCAGAAATAAGAAGATAGGGTTTGTCTTTCAAGCCTTTAACCTCGTAAACAGGCTCACTGTTTTAGAAAACATAGAGCTTCCCTTGGTAGCTAGAGGAGTCACCAAGGAAGAGAGGAAAAAGATGGCTATCGAAGCACTTATGAGAGTCGGTGGTGACCTATCTTGGATAAATAAGAGGCCGAGCCAGCTCTCAGGAGGACAGCAACAGCGTGTAGCGATAGCTAGAGCCATAGTAGGCTCTCCATCGATACTACTCGCCGACGAGCCCACAGGAAACTTAGATACCTCGTCAGCTAAGGTCGTAGTGAGAACATTCTTAGAGTTGAATAAGAGTGGGCAAACGATAGTTGTTATAACGCATAACCCTGAAGTAGCTCACTGTAGCCAGAGCATACACGTAATGAGAGATGGCCGGATAGTAAGTACACTAACCCCGGACTCGGGCAAGTGCTTAATATATCAATGACTATCTGCTTAGGGGTTAAGCCGTGCGAACAGCCAGAATGCACTTAAACGAATCACCTTTTGAACCGAGCAAACTAGTTAGTACATATATCTCTAAGTACGTTAGTGTATTGAACCTGTATCACGTAGAGGAGCTAGAAAGAGAATTCTTAAAGAAGCTCTCAGATTACGTTAAGCTACCTGAGGAGTACGTAGGTGTATTTCCGAGCTCCTCAGAAGTTCTCATGTCGATAATTAGGTTCTGTAGATCAAGAGGACTTAGACTATCGTCTGTGTGGCCGAGCTTCCATGGGTTTATAGAGTTCGCTCAAGTAGAGAATGTTGATGTCGACCTAATTAACTTAATCCCTGGATCGTTTGAGCTAGATTTAGTTAAGATCGCTAGAGAAGGTAGCTCAAATAAAGCTCTTTACTTAGCTAACCCCAATAACCCGACGTCAAACATGCTATTTCAAGAAGAAGAGACCTTGGATTTTCTTGTCAATAGATTCGGACTTGTAGTAGTAGATGAGGCCTACTTTGAGTTCTCGAAGTTTACTGTCGCAGATAAAGTTACGAACTACGACAATCTCGTAGTAGTTAGAACTTTCTCCAAAGCATTTTCACTAGCAGGTGCTAGAGTGGGCTACGCGATAGCTAACCCAGAATTACTGAGAGAACTTAAAAGGCGCACTGCTCTGTTCTCAGTCGCTATTACCTCTCTTGCCGCAGCTTTAGGGGCTCTCGAAGACATAAAGTATATGGAGGAAATAGTTAGCAGAGTTATTGAGCTGCGGGAAGAGTTAAGAGAGAGTTTAGTAGAACTCGGTCTTAATGCTCTAGATTCGAGAACCAACTTCCTATTTGTCAAGCTACCTACTACTGGAAGGTCTTTGGCTAAGTACTTAGTCGAGAAAGGCATTAAGGTGAGATCATATGACGACGAACTAATAAGAAATTACATTAGGGTAAGTATTTCATCTAGGGAAAATAACTTAAGATTTCTAAGAGCTCTCTACGAATACTTTAAGATGTAGCGTATAGCTCCCTATCAAAATAGTATCAGCACTTGATCCTCGGGTCATCTAGACATATTTGCAGTCTCTCTATGAACTTACACAGCTTATCCAGCGGAACTATGGCTTGAGAGTTTTTCTCTGTTGTAATAAGAGCGACTTTTTCCTTGATCTTTATAGTAGCTTTCTCGCACATGGCCTATCTCGGTTTAGCCTTTCTCTCTTTAAGCTTCATGTCTATTAGGTACTGGATAGCTGCCGAGATACTTCCAGTAGCTTCCACTAAGTGACCCCACCTTCTCCTAAACTTCGAGGGGACTAGAGGTCTAACCCTCTTCTTAGTCTTAACAGGTATGTACGTCTCCTCCATGCCCTTAAGACCGAAAGTGCCGTCTATCATCTCCACAATCTCGTCTCGCTCTATTAATCGTATTAAGACTTTCCTTAACCTGTCTTCACCAACAACACCGCTTAACTCTCTCCGCAACTCTCTCCACGATACAGGTCTTCCACGCCTATACATAATGTCCTTAACTATCCTTTCAAGCTCCTCATCACTTGGTGCCCGTACAACGATGATATCGCTGTCCTCATAAACAACTGAGGAATTTTTTACCACTTACACCACCCCATATATTATGCACTCTGAAGATTTTTAAGTTCATTATAGCTTATAAGTTCTAGCATCAATCATTTTAAATTTGCGTGCGAAAGTATATTGACTATTAATGAGTTGGTTAAAAAGCTTTTCGCTATATCTTTAGAGAGCTACTACAGTCGGTAGCAATAATCACTCAGCAGAGAAAACAGTAGCTTAACATAACATTGTCTCTGAGTGTGACTATAGGTATAGTTACTAGAGACTAGAGCTCGTGAACGAGTTATCACGTGCAAATCTTTATAAGTTGAAACAGGAATTTTGATTTGGACCCGCCGTAGCTCAGCGGCAGAGCGCCCGGCTGTAGTGTGGGGCCGATACCGGGTGGTCGGGGGTTCGAATCCCCCCGGCGGGATTTAGTGTGAAGCTTTTTACTCTACTTGCCTAAAAGTGTTTGGTGGTCGAAATTTGTGCTAAGGATTTACAATACTCTCACAAAGGAACTGGAGGAGTTCAAGCCGAGTGAAGTGGGTGTGGTTAAAGCCTATTTCTGTGGACCTACCCCCTATGACCACTTACACCTAGGACATGCCAGAGCTTTCGTCTCGTTTGACTTTATGAGAAGGTACTTGATGCTGAATGGATACAACGTCTTTTACGTGCAGAACATTACCGACATAGATGATAAGATCATTAAGAGAGCTAAGGAGCTTGGAGTAGAGTGGCACGAGGTTGCCAAGATATACATAGATGAGTACCTTAGTCTATTAAGGGAATTGAGAATCGAGGTAGATATCCACCCGAAAGTTACCGAGCACATAGAGGATATAATCGAGTTCATCAAAGTGCTGATAGATAGAGGTCACGCGTATGTAGCTCCCAGTGGGTCAGTATACTTCGATATAACTTCTTATAGAGATTATGGAAGATTGAGCGGAAGAGTGAATACGGAAGAGTGGAGGCAGGAGGATGAGTTCTTGTCTGAGAAGAAAAATCCGTTTGATTTCGCTCTTTGGAAGGCGGCGAAACCTGGAGAACCCTTCTGGTACTCACCTTGGGGTCCGGGAAGGCCGGGCTGGCATATAGAGTGCAGCGTTATGAGCTCAAAGTACTTGGGAGATACGCTAGATATACATGGTGGAGGGCAAGACCTAATATTTCCACATCACGAGAACGAGAGAGCACAGAGTGAGTCGTACTTTGGTAAGTCCCCCTGGGTTAGGTACTGGGTCCACGTAGGACCTTTAACTATTGTAGGTGAAAAAATGAGTAAGAGTCTCGGCAATATCATTAGGCTTACTGATGCGGTGAAAGCCTGGGGTCCTGAAGTATTAAGACTTTGGATTTTTTCAGCACACTACAGAAAGCCGCTAGACTACAAGGAGGAAGCACTGGAGCAGGCCCGCACCGTCTTCAAGAAGGTCTTAAACACGCATCACGTGCTCGTGAAGATGGTGAAGGAAAGACCTATAGAACACAAGCTAGATGAGAAAGAGCTCAAGACGTGGATCTCCATATCACGAACGTGGAGGGAGTTCGTAGAGTCGCTAGATAATGACCTAAACTCGCCTAGAGCACTTGCTGCTCTTCACAAACTCCTCAGTATTGCTAACGCAGAGGTAATGACTTCAGACAACAACTCCCTAGCCTTTAAGGCCTTGTCGACCTTGGAAAATATGGACAGGATCATGGGTGTCCTACCTCCTAGAGAGGGGATAATTCAAGCGTCGGACGAGTTAGAGGAGTTAATCAAGCTAGTAGTTGAAGTTAGATCGAGACTGAGAGCAAAGAGAATGTTTGAGGAGTCCGACTGGATTAGGTCAGAGCTTGGGAAGCTGGGTATAAGATTAGCTGACACTAAGGATGGAACGCTGTGGTTTATTGAAAAGCGCTTGAGGTCTCCCGAAAGATGGAGAAGCTAGAGGAACTTGGAGAGCTTAAGGTCGTAGAATACATCTCGAAATTAGTGAGAGACCACCTTAAGGAAAAGAAGCCCGAAGTCTTTGGGGTCGGTGATGATGCGCAAGCAGTCCTTGTGGATGGGTTATGGGTGTTTCTAAAGATCGATGGAACAACCGCTGGCTCATCCATGTATCCATGGCTAACATTTAGTGAATTTGGCTATAGAGTGGCTCTTTCAGCAATTACAGACTTAGTAGCTAAAAACTCTAAACCATTACTGCTCGCATCCTCCATAACTATAAGCGGTAGCTCGCAATTAGAAATAGTCTTAAACATAGTGGCAGGTATGAGGGAGCTTGCTGAATCGACAGGGTCATTATACGTTGGCGGCGACATAAATAGGCTCAGTCATAGTGATGTAGTAGTAGATGTCGCATCCATCGGGGTTAGCCACAGACCTAAGCCAAGTACACCATTTAGAGCGGATCTTACGGTTTACTCAGTAAAGTGCCTAGGTTTATCGTCTATACCGGCAGCACTCTACTACCTTAAAAAAGACTTCAGCCCATGGAAGGACGTACTCAAAGCTGTTGCCAAACCAGAGCCCCCACTAAAGTTCCTCACGTACTCAGATCTCGTGGAAGCGTCGACAGATATAAGCGATGGACTTAGTTCAGTACGCAGAGTACTCGAAAAGAGTGGTTCCGACCTCGTTTTATCGTACGAAGCCATATGTTCTGAAGTTATAGAGTTTTCAAGAGAGGAGAGAGTGGAGTTAAACCGCTTACTGAGCCTTATGGGTGAAGAGTATACCGTTATATCGGTAGCTGGAGATCTTGACTTGCCTGCAACTAGAGTGGGACGAACGGTTAAGGGTGTAGGTAGGATCTACCTCGAGAGTCACGAGCTTAAAGGAGGCTGGGACAACTTCCTCGGATATACGAACTAGCCTGATCCGTCGCTTTGACGCTCAAGCACTAAAGCCTTACACCTAGTTTGAGACCTATTCTCCTGTAAGGACAGTTCTTCCAGTGGGTACTGCACTGACTTAATTCATGTATCCCTAGGAATCTTTTAAGAACGAGGCACCCAACAAGATACTTCCCCTGCTCATGCTTAAAAACCTTAGTGAACTCGCACAATACCTCTGGTGGTTTATCAATTCCGTGTACCATGAGGAACGGTTTACCAAATATGTCGTAACTTCCTTCCGAGACACCCTGAGTCTCGCGATAGTACCTACACTGAGTATAAACCTCGTGACCGCCAAGGCACTGAACTTTGTTAACCACGTCTGCCGAGGACTCATCTAATAGCGGGGACGTACAGCGACCTTCCTTATACCATGGACAGGCACTCAAGTCCTTAGCCTCGATCTAATTGTTGCGTAAGTAGCCTTTAAGTCCTCTGAAAGCTTATCTATCTCTGCCATATCTACATTCAAGATTTCCTCAGCGTAGTCCTTAGTGCTTTGATGTCTTTTGAGCATTTCAGCAACACTGAGCAATACTTCTCTCTCTACGTGAACTCCAACAGCGTACATGTACTCTATGATCGTGGTCAAAGGCTCTTCGAAGCCTTCAAAGTTTTCATGCTCTCTGAGCTTACTCAAGATTTTCGTGAGAGCTTTTCTCGACGACCTGAGGAGTTTGACTTGTTCTAAGACCTTCAATAGCTCTTCATTTTTCAGCGGCTTACTGCAACTCCTCTTTAACTTCTTGCCTATAGTATCTCTCCTGAGGATGTTGCTCTCCAGGTTTCTATAAAGGGTTATAACGTCCAACGACAGCACCAGGTCCATGGACTCTTATATTATGAACTTCTTTAAGTCACTGTAGAGCCTCTCGTACTTGTTAATTATCTCATTAGTTAGAGACGGCTTTACGATCTTCATAGCCTCTAGGAAGTACTTGTTCTCGACTGGTCTCACTGAGAAACTCTCCCTAAGCGCCATCATGACGGCCTCTCTTACAAGCGCCTCGAGGTCAGCTCCACTATATCCCTCAGTCAACTCAGCGATCCTTTCGAGATCTATGTCCATACCCAGCGGCACGTTTCTCGTATGGATCTTAAGTATTTCGTACCTAGCTCTTTTATCGGGTGGTGGCACATAGATCACCCTATCGAATCTTCCAGGCCTAAGTAGGGCTGGATCTATGAGATCTACTCTATTTGTTGCACCTAGTACTACGACATTCTTTAAGTTTTGAATACCATCTAGCTCAGCTAGAAGTTGGTTAACTATTCTATCCGTTACCTCAGTATCGTGCCTCATCCCCCTGACCGGGACTATGGCATCGATCTCATCAAAGAATACTACTGTCGGTGCAACCTGCCTAGCCCTCCTAAAGATCTCTCTTATAGCTTTCTCAGACTCTCCCACCCACTTGCTGAGGATCTCTGGACCCTTTATGGCAATAAAGTTCGCGTTGGCTTCCGTAGCTACAGCTTTAGCTAGTAGGGTCTTACCACAGCCTGGAGGTCCATAAAGAAGAATCCCCCTCGGAGGTCTTATACCCATCTTCTCGAATACTTCTGGGTGCTTTAAAGGCCACTCTACAGCTTCCTTTAAAGCCTGTTTCACCGAGTCTAGACCTCCAATATCATCCCAGTGGACTTCTGGTACCTCAACTAGTACCTCACGCATAAGCGTTGGATGCACTACCTTTAGTGCCTCTAAGAAATCTTGCTGAGTTACCTTCAACTTCTCTAGTAGCTCTGGAGGTACTGGCTTACTTAAGTCCACTCTCTCGTTTTTAAGAAACCTTCTGAGAGCATTCATAGCTGCCTCCTTAACTAGAGCCGCTAAGTCTGCTCCAGTAAAGCCGTGCGTGATATTAGCTAGTCCATCTAAGTTGACGTCATCTAGTAGAGGTATGTTTCTTGTGTGTACTTCAAGAATTGACCTTCGAGCATGTTTATCGGGTGGGGGAATTTCGATCTCTCTATCAAATCTGCCAGGTCTTCTTAGTGCGGGATCAACAGCATCAACTCTATTTGTAGCTCCAATGACGATAACCTTACCTCTCTCCTTAAGTCCGTCCATTAGTGTAAGTAATTGAGATACTACCCTTTTCTCTACTTCACCAACAACCTCCTCTCGCTTAGGTGCTATCGCATCGATCTCGTCTATAAATATTATCGCAGGTGCGTTCTTTTGAGCCTCATCAAATATCTCCCTGAGTCTCGCCTCGGACTCTCCATAGTACTTACTCATAATCTCGGGGCCGTTTATCGCTATAAAGTAAGCACCTATTTCGTTAGCTAAGGCTTTAGCGAGGAGAGTCTTCCCAACGCCAGGGGGACCGTACAGCAGCACACCTTTGGGAGGCTCTATGCCCAGGTGCTTGAAGAACTCCGGGTGTTTTAATGGGAGTTCTACCATCTCGCGAATTCTCTCCTTTACTTCCTCTAGATCCCCGATATCCTCCCAAGTTACTCTTGGAACACCTCTCAACCTCTCAAGAGCCTCGATCGTTACTGGTTCTGGGCTGACATCCAGCCTCGTGTCGTAGTCTATGAATACTACCTGTGCCGGGTCGCATGATTTAACAACGAACCTAAAGGGTTCAGCATAGTAGGGAAGACTTACGAATATTATCTCACCTTTTTTAACTGCTTTGTTTAAGAGCCTCTCTTTAACGAAGCTAGCAAACTGCTCCGGAGCTTCTAACCTAAAGTCTATTGGGGCTATTATGACTCTCTGCCCTTTGACTACCCTAACTCTCCTGACAGTAACGTAATCCCCTATAGACACACCTATAGCCTCTCGAGTATAACCATCTATCCTAACGACATTCGATCCTTCATCCTCCGGATACGCAGGTCTTACTTGAAGTATTACTGAAGACCTAGGACCCTCGACTTCGACGAAATCCCCATAGCCGACTCCCAAAACTTCCATATACTTCCTAGGGACTCTAGCGATCTTTCTGCCTACGTCGCGAGGTCCCACGCTCTCTACTCGTAACTCTACTTCGCTTCCGCTGATAATTCATCCCCAAACTCTGTAGCCTACCAAAAAGATATATGCTGTGAAGAACCCTTATTCACGCATTAGCGACTTGATTCACGTATCATAACTCATTTAGACGTCTAATCACACTAGTAGCTATCTTTAAATATGTTTACGACTCTATTCACTATTTTGGTGGTTATCTGTGGTAAGAGTACCAACGAAACTAGTTACCTGGGACGAGATAGTCGAGTGGAGCATGGGGCTTGCAGAAACCATAAAGAGGAGCGGGTTTAAACCTGATGTAGTAGTTGCCGTATCTAGAGGAGGCTACGTTCCCGCTCGCCTGATTTGCGACTTTCTGTTAGTAGATAACCTGATATCGTTACAAAGCCAGCACTGGACTGAAGCCGCTAAAGTAGCTGAAAAAGCTCTAATAAAGTTTCCTTACAAAGTGGACCTGAGTGGTCTAAGAGCTCTTCTAGTTGACGACATAGTTGATACGGGAGATACTCTGATACTCGCAAAAGACTTTATAGCTTCCGAGTGGAACCCTAGAGATCTGAAGATAGCGGCTCTTCAGTGGATATCCCCAGTAGCTAAAATTAAGCCAGACTTCTACTACATTGAAGTGAAGGAGTGGATCTGGTTCCAATACCCATGGACTAGACATGAAGACACCACGCAGTTCATTAAAAGAATCCTACTAGAGAAAAAGGAGATAAAGAAGGAGTGGTCCTACAACGAGATCAAGACAGAGTTCGAAGAAAGCTACGGTATATTTGTAGGTGATGCGTACTTTAAGTTAGCGCTAAACACACTCGTAGAGTTAGGAATACTGGAGAAAAAGAACGACGTATTCGTCATCAAGACGACGTAGAACAATAAGGTATAAGTGTTTCTCCTCTAGGGTAATGCTTTTATAAAGCTCTTTTGACTCCTATACAGAATTAATCACGTACTAGAGAGATTCCCACTTAATACTGTATACCGTAATAGATCGGGTCATAACGCTCTTCAAGAAATCCTTTCTGGGGCTTGGAGGCTGACTATGCTTGTTGCGTGGGAAAGGGGCTAGCTAGCGATTTGGGAGGCTTTACTATTATCTGCCTCAATAAATCTCTCTGCCTCCTCGAGGATCTTCTTAGCGGCTTCTCGACGTACTGTTATTGCCTGCTGATCTATGTATACTGGTATTTCAGCCATGACGTCACCTATGCCATCACCTATGTCATCTAAGATAGCTGACACTTCCGGTAAGCTTCTAACCCTTTTACTTAACTCTTTGAGAACCTCCCTGACTACTACTAGGTCCTGAGTCATAGCGTTTAATGCGAGAATGCTCTCTAGTTTAACCTCGAGGACCTCTAAGGCGTATACAACAAACCTGATTTGTCTTATGGCGTTACTATACGACCTAATTATACCGTTTTCAGCCGCTTTACTCTTCATGTTTTCTAAACTTCTCTCTAACCTTACTTCTAGTAGCTCTAGTCTACGCCTCAACATCTTCATGTCGTACAAAATCCTCGTCAGCCTACTTCTACCTATCAGTACTGGCACCATTGAAGACCTAAGGAAGTGAGTACTTTTAAGTAATAACCCGAATTAGTCGCTCGTGCAGTCTATTCAGTTAAAGCACTTGTTCCCGCCTTGCTCTACTGACACCACAACACAGCGACCTAGCTGAATACTGAAACTGTCTACGTCATAGGTTAATCAATGTCACCATATGGATGTTCTCCGCGGTTTACCCGAATCCTCCTCACAGCTAGCTTCAAGTCTCTTGAGTTTGAAACCACCGTAAGTACACAGTCCCATCAGGATATCGACATAACTTACTGAAACAGCAAGAGAACTAGAGTAAAGCAATTACGTGAAATGAGATCATAACCGCAATGAAGGCGTTAAAACCTTGGAAACCTGAGCCTTATACGGTTTAGGTGTGGGTGTCTGCGGAACTTCCCGTTATCTGCTTGCTTAGATAAGCTTATTGGAAATCCCACCTAGAATCACTAACTTTAATAAACGAGATCTCATTAAGGTGTCGGTGTGACAGTGGAACACCTACCTAAAGACATACTAGACCTTTTTATCGCCTTCCTTAAAGCTGGGCTTATCATGTTCGGAGGTGGTCACGTAGTTATTCCAACCTTGAAATACGAGCTTGTGGAGAACAGAAAACTGCTTGTGGAAGCAGAGTTCATAGACTTAGTAGCACTAACAGAAGGCATCCCAGGTCCCATAACTGTCAAGATGGCAACTTTCGTTGGATATAGAGTTGCTGGGTTAATTGGGTCTCTAGTAGCGATAATAGCTGTAGTCATTCCAACTTTCTTAATCGCACTCACAGTTATTACAGTACTACATCACTATTATCAGCATCCTCTAGTTAAAAATCTGCTTAAAGGAGTTAGAATTGCTGCGCTCAGCCTTATTTTAGTTGCGGTACTTACTCTAGCAAGAGGAACCTTTAGAGGACTATCACATACTCAAACAATAGTTACTATCTTATTGACATCTACCTCGCTAATCCTCATTGAAGTATTCCGAGTAGAGCCTCTCGTTGTGGTGGGGTTATTCGCTGTCATAGGCCTCATCCTCGGGTTCGTAGGATTCTGGTAAAGCGATATCTCCTTTAACCTAGAGAATTATTTTCAAAAACTTCTTAAAGCTTAGCACTCATCTAACGATAACATGCATTAACAGCTTTCTCTGCTTTTAGGGATGAAACCTTCAGTCGTAAACCATAAAGCTTTTAGCGTCTAAACGCGCTTAATTAACCAGGTAAGATCGGGGTGGTTACTATAGAGGTGTGGTGCTCACCTCTAGGCGGCTTCCCTAGAAATAAGGTTTTAAGGAAGACCCTCAGAGACTACGAGAAGGGTCTAATCAGCTACGAGGAATTAGAGAAAGTCTTGGTTAGTTCATCCCTAGTTGTACTCGGAGTTCAGATCTCGGCTGGCATGAGGTATGTAACTGATGGGCTATTAGACTGGCACGATCTCTTTAGGCCGTTCGTTTCCGCTTGGCGTAATGTTACTCCCACAAACCTCCTGAGGTATTTCGATAATAACTTCTTCTATAGAATTCCGCTCTTTACCGGAAAACCTGAAGCTTCTTCTTACGTTTGGGCTCCCCGGGTCCGAAGGTATATAGCTTTCACGGAGCCTGCGGAAATTAAGGTGGTAATACCTGGACCAGTAACGTTCGCATATATGTCGAAAAATAGTGCCGGTATTAACCAAGAAGAACTTGCTTCCAGTATAGCTGACCTCTTAGTTAGCGAAGTTAGGCTAGCCGTAGAGGCAGGAGCGTCCATGGTTCAGGTGGATGAACCACTCCTCAGCGACCCCGATATTTCTCCCGATGCCGGGGTATTAGCAGCCGAGTTAGTGAGTAGAATAGCTAGGTCAGCTGGCTCGTCTAAAACGGTCCTCGCTCTATACTACGGCACACCTCAACCAAGAGTATACGATAAAGTCTTAGAATCTAAAGTTACGTGTGTTTCCGTTGATATAGGAGACTCACCAAGTAGCTCACTAAAACTCGTAAAGGCTAAAGGCTTTGGCTCTCACTGCGCCGTTCTCGGACTAGTAAACGCTAGAACGATCTACGATGACCCTCTCGACACCCTGGTGGAGATAGCTACCGAAATCCTAAGGAATTACGACGGTAGCGAAGTAGGTATCACAACGACTACGTGGCTAGACCTCATACCTTACGAGTATAGTATCTCTAAACTAAGGAACTTGAGGATCTTAGCGAACAAGCTTTTATCGAAGCTGGGGTACACAGAGACTTCGGGGTGGGGTTCGTGACTCGGTACGAAGTACCAAAAAAGTTTCCTACAACAGTCGTAGGTAGCTACCCAAAGACAGAGCAAGCAGAAAACGCTATCAAGATGAGGAAGTCTGGGCGGATAACAGAGGAGGAGTTCAAAGAGATGGTGAAGCCGCCGATAAGGGAAGTAGTGGCAGACCATTTGTGGGCAGGCATCGATATCGTGAGTGACGGTGAGCAAGCTCGAGACGACATGGTCGTGTACTTTGCGGAGAGGTTTAAGGGCTTTAGCTCCGGTGGGTGGGTTAGAGTGTTCGATAATGAGTACTTTAAGAAGCCTATCGTGATAGGGAAAGTGGAGTGGGTGGGGCCTGTAACCGTAGACCTATGGAGCTACGCCTCTAGTGTGAGTGATGGAAGACCTGTGAAGGCGACGCTAACAGGTCCGTACACGATGCTTGAGTGGAGCTTTGATCTACACTACAGAGATCGAAAAGAGCTTGTGATGGACATAGCTAAAGCTATTAGGAGGGAAGTTGAAGAACTAGTCAAAAGAGGAGTAGTTTACGTACAGTTAGATGAACCAGCTCTATCTACAAAACCCTTCAAGGAAGAAGCTGACATGCTCAAAGAAGCTATTGATGCGGTATTTAGGGGCGTTAACGCTAAGAGAATTATTCACGTATGCTACGGAAGGTTAGAGAAAATCCTTCCATTTATCTTAGATTACTCTGTTGATCAGTTCGACCTAGAAATGAAGAACAGCAACTTTAGGTTGCTACCGCATCTTAAAGAACTAGGCTACAGCAAGGAGCTAGGCTACGGTGTCGTTGATGTGCACAGCTTTCAAGTAGAGAGTGTTAAAGAGATTAAGGAAGCGATCGATAAGCTAATGAAGGAGGGCTTCATAGGACCGGAAAAAGTATATCTCGACCCAGACTGCGGTCTTAAGAGGTTGCCCAGGGAAATCGCTAAAGCTAAACTCAAAAATATAGCAGAAGCGGCTCGATTGGCTAGAGAAGAATGGTAGTTAACGTAGGAAAGCTCAGAGAGAGTTGTGTAAACTGACCACCGTTACCTTATAAAATGTTTAATAAACCAAGATCAATAGCCTCAGGTGACTTACTTGGAGCTACTCTATGAGCTCGCGCCCGTTAAAAAGAGGGAGGAGCTACGTGCTAGACTGAATGTTCTTAAGGAGATAGTCGATTGGATAGATGTCCCAGACTCTCCTATGGGTTCTACTTCTCAATTTTCTCCTCTAGTTAGTTGCCTTGTTAAGTCGGTAGAGGAAGTTAGGGTCATCGCCCATATCAGAACTATAGACTTAAGCCGCGTGGCCCTAACGTCAGCGACGAAAAGCCTAGAGCTTTGTGGAGTTGAGCGTGTAGTCTACGTTAGAGGTGATGTAGTGCAGAACTCTAGTGTTGTTAGAGACTTAGAGCCGGAGAACGCAGTAAGTTTAGTCAAGCAGCTAAGCCTTAACATAAGCCCAGGTCTTACTATAAGCTTGAGGAAAGACCTAACCGAGATCCTTAAGAGAATGGGCTCTAGCGCAGACTTTTACCTTATACTAAACCTTAGTGAGAAAACCTTCGAGAAGCTGGAGAGAGTCTCCAGGGTGGCAAGGAGTGCTAACGTTAAAATATATCCTTACCTTATCGTGGCCACTGAGAACAGCTATGGAGCTTTAGCTAATTTACTAGGTAGAGAGAGGGTATTGCTAGCAGAGAAGGCACTTGAAGTTGCTTTAAATAACTCTCACTTAGTTGACGGATTCTTAGTGTCTTCCCCGTTAGACTTTAGAGGAGGTGTAAACTTCTTAAACAGTCTTAGAAGAACTGCCTAGAGAAAGAACTGCCGTACCTTTCAAAGCTTTAAGTAGTCCTAGGCTTAGTGCTCGTCTTCAGCGTGTCTGGTCTATGCTTAAGTTTCTATCTTTCGGTTCAAGTGGTGGTGTGATAACGTGAGGGTGGAGAAGGTTTCAGAAGGGGTATTGATAGCTGACTTAGAGCCGTCGGGTACGGCTGGGTGGCTAGCGACCTATGTCATAGTAGGAAGTAAGTCTATAGCTATCGTTGACCCTGGTCCAAAAGCCTCTCTAGAGAGCTTTAAGGAGTTCATTGATGCGATGAATTTAGACCGCCTTAAAGAAGTATACATAGCGTTAACACACGTTCACATAGATCACTCTGGAGTTGTTGGTGACCTACTTGAGTACTTACCGAGTGCCAGGGTGCTCGTTCATCCTCGTGGAGTCAGGCACTTAACCGATCCTTCGAAACTCTGGAGCTCATCACTTGATGTCCTAGGAGATATAGCAAGGCTGCTTGGAGAGCCCAGACCGGTTCCACAAAGCCGAATTTTAGCTGTAGAGAATAGAGTTGGAGTTAACTTAGGAGACTTTGTGTTAGTGCCTGTTTACACTCCAGGACATGCTGCGCACCACGTATCCTATATGCTTGACCCTGTTGACATACTCTTTGCCGGTGATTCTATAGCTAACTACTTTAATGGAAGGATATACCCGGTTACTGTCCACCCATTCGATGGAGACGAGTACTTGAGTAGCTTAGATCTGACACTGAAGCTTCAGCCAAGGATAATAGCAGTGGCACACTATGGAATGATTAGCGAAAACCCGGAGATCTTCGTACAAAGAGCTAAAGATAAGTTAATTTCGTGGACTTATCGCATTAGCAACATGATTAATGAGGGTGTTACGAGTACTGAGGAAGTATACCATAGTGTTTTAAGTAGCGATATAGAGCTCGCGTATGCTAGGCAGCTAGAAAACTCTATGCCTGCTTTTAGAGGGTCCACGTATAGGGTCATAACTGGATTATACAACTACTTACTTAACAAGTTGAAAAGAGCTAATCTAACGACTACCCCGCAGAGATGATGAACCCCTAAGAGTAAAAGAAGTCGCATAAAGTCCTCTCTTACTTCGATCTTATTAAGTTTCTCGATTGTATATAGAATTGGTGATGCTATGCCCTGTAAAGCCAGAAAGAAGAAAGAACAGAAGGAGGAGAAAGAACAGAAGAAGTAGAGTCTGCTCCTATACCCCATACATATTCTTCAAATCAGCCCCTGATTTTAATCCTAAAGCACGACCATTACCTTGATACAGACTGCGTGGGGTCTCAGGTAGTCCCCAGTAAGCACGTAGAGAAGCTAAGGCAATTTAACGTAAGTCTGTATAAACTTAGGACAGCCAGGGATCCACTTCTACGTGTTTATAGTGACTTAAGCTATGAGTTGTGTAAGAATTTTTTGCTTAGCTTGCTCTACGCTGGGATCTGCTTGAGCCCAGTAAGAATAACGCTCGTTGGAGCTGGTAAATGGGGAACCAACATCGCTAGGTCTCTAAAGGAGCTAGAGATTGAGGGTTTAGTCGATCTAAGCTACGTGGTGGATGTAGACGTATCCCGAGCCCTAGAGCTTTCTAGGAAGTACGGCTTTCGGGCTTTGGCCAGCCGCGTCAGTGAAGTCTCGGGGGAGGCCTTCATTATAGCTACTCCCATAAGCACGCTCTACCAAAACGCTGTCGAAGCCATGGATACTGCTTCGTGTGTGTTCATAGAGAAACCTGCTGCTGAAACCTATGAGGAGGCTAGCAATCTCTTGACTCTTGCTGATGCTAGGGGAATAGTGCACCAAGTCGGCTATCTCTCTAGGTTTGACCCAGCTGTTGTAGAACTTGTGCGTCAGATTAGCGATAAACACATTTATGCTTTACGCTTCAGGAGACTATCAAGAAGACCTCCTCACATGCGAAACTACCCAGTGACTCTCGACCTCATGTCCCATGATATTGACCTAGCTTTCTACTTGCTTAATTCACGTGAGGTAAGACCTCTGTTCTCTTCATTTGCTGTTGACGGCGGAGTACCGCAGAGAGCGGTAGCTGAAGCTATCTACGACAGAGTAGACGTTGTATTCGAGGCCGATGGGGTGCTTCCCGTAAAAATCAGAGAAATAGATGCTCTAACAGATCGAGGTATTATAAGAACCGACCTGATCTCGAGAGTACTAACCGTAATAACAGAGTCTGGTAGCATGCGGGTCGAGGCTAGCAATGGGGAACCTCTAAAAGAAGAGCTTAGAGTATTTGTAGAGAGATGCCGTGGTAAGGACGTTAAAGCTCCTGATCTGCGAGACGCCGTAGCGACTCTCAGAGTAATAGATGAGCTTACTAAAATAGCTATTAAAATGTAAGACATCTAGAGATAGATAAAAATTCTACTGCCTACAAAAAATATTTATTAGAGTAAACTAAAACTTGTGGGGATAGCATGGTTAGGAGAGTAATTATTGCTGGTGCTGGTGGAAGAGACTTCCATAACTTCCTTACCTACTTCAAAGACAGGCAAGACTACGAGGTAGTAGCCTTTACTGCTACTCAAATACCTGGCATTGAGAGAAGGAGGTTTCCTCCAGAGCTTGCCGGGCCAAGATATCCTCAGGGGATTCCCATATACCCCGAGAGCGAGCTTCCCAGGCTCATTAAAGAGCTTAAGGTAGACGAAGTAGTGCTATCCTATAGTGACTTAACGTATCAGGACGTTGGAAGGTTTGCTTCAATAGCGCTCTCGTCTGGAGCATCGTTCAAGCTGCTATCTCCGCACGAGACTTTTCTGAGGTCCTATAAGCCTGTTATCGCAGTTACTGCTGTAAGAACAGGTGCCGGCAAGTCCACTGTATCGAGAGCAGTAGTTCGGGAGCTGATCAAGAGGGGTATTAGAGTTGTCCCGATTAGACATCCAATGGCATATGGAGATTTAGTTAAGTCTTCTATACAGGTGTTCAGATCCGAGGAGGACTTCGCCAAGTACGGGATCACTGTAGAAGAGAGGGAGGAGTACGAGCAGTACATAAGACTAAGCCTCCCAGTACTCGCAGGTGTGGACTACGGAAGAATACTTCTTGAGGCTGAGAAGCTTGGGGATGCCATACTGTGGGACGGAGGTAACAACGACACGCCTTTCATAAAGTTTGACTATATGATCACCGTAGCAGACGCTATGAGACCAGGACAAGAGGTATCCGCTTACCCTGGCGAGATTAACACAAGACTGGCAGACGCAGTAGTGATCAACAAGGTCTCGAGAGCTCGTAAAGAAAACGTCGAAAGAGTGGTATCAAATGTAAAGAGTGTTAATCCCAAGGCGAAAATAGTTCTAGCAGATATGGAAGTAGCTGTAGACAAACCCGAGCTCGTTAAAGGTAGGAGAGTCGCCGTAATAGAGGACTCGCCATCCGTTACTCACGGAGGTCTGCCATACGGTGCGGGATATGTTGCTGCAGAGAAGTACGGAGCGGCTGAAATAGTGAACCCGAGACCTTATGCTGTCGGTATAATCAAGGTGATGCTTGAGGAGTACCCCCAAATGGGTCCCGTAGTACCTTCCACGGGTTACACCCCAGAGCAGTTAAAAGACCTCAACGAGACACTAAGAAGAATGAAAGCAGACTGCGTAATCCTTGGAACTCCAGCCGACATATCGAGCCTATTAGATGTAAATGTTCCTATAGTTAAAGTTACCTGGGAGCTTAGAGTAGTTGATGGACCATCTATCGCTGACTTAGTGAGTGAGTTCTTAGCTCGAACCGGGTTAGGGTAGTTCGGTATAAGGAGATACTAGCTCCTTTTTACTCTCTAAACTCATTACCGTTGGTGTGGAAATTAGCATTACACTCTGGTAAGTTTAGAGAGTATAACGTTTACCTAAGAGCCTCTGGCTATCCTAGGGTAGCACTTGTATACCCAAGCACGTACCAAGCCTCGATTACTAATCTATTTACTCACATAGCCTACTATTTCTTAATCGAGAAAAGCGATGCCCTAGTCGATAGGTTTACGCTGGATAACCCGAACGAAGGCGCTATCACATCGCGTAAGCTCCGCGAATTCGACCTACTTCTCGTTAGTGCTAACTACGAGTTAGACCTACTATATTTATCAAAATTGCTCAATGAATCTGGAATCGAGCTCAATGCTGAGAAAAGAAAGAAAAAACCAGTGATACTGGTAGGTGGACTTGCTGCGATGGCTAATCCAGAACCTTTTCTAGAAGTTGCTGACGCGTGCTTTGTGGGTGATGGTGAGATCCTCTTAGAAAAACTCGCTCGCTCACTTAGCCTACTACCTGATAAACCGACTGGCTTCTTGGAATCTATAGGTGACGGTCTATACACTGGTGAGGCTAGCACTAGGAAGGTCTATGTAGAAGACTTAAACAACACTCCTCACCCAGTAGCCGAGATCAGATCGAGAAGCGTAGAGCCAGTCTACGGTGAAGGTTTCTACATCGAGATATCTAGAGGTTGCAGATGGTTGTGTAAGTTCTGCCTTGAAGCCTACACTATGCATCCATTTAGGTGCAGAAGCCTTGAGACCGTAAAGAGCTTAGTGAGTGAGGGTTTGAAGTTCACTCGACGAAGGAGAGTGGTAATTTACTCACTTTCACCGTTTGACCACCCCAGCTTTAGAGACTTCTTAATCTACATGGCTGACAACAAAATTGACTTCTCGATACCGTCGATCAGGTGGGACACCTTGAGACTTGACGACCTAGACCTCATATCGCTATCGAGCCAGAGAACTCTTACTCTCGCGCCTGAATCAATGAACCTCGAGTTAAGCTGCTATATCGGCAAGTGCTTCAATTTCAGCACTTTTAGTGAACTTGCGATATCAGCCCTTAAGAAAGGGTTCAACGTCAAGCTTTACATAATGGTCGGTCTTCCACTGGAGCGAGAAGAGCATGTTCTCGAGACTATAAAGAACGTGAAGTATCTAATGTCTCACTCGCGTAAGCTGCGTAGAAATATGACAATAAACATAAACCCATTAGTGCCTAAGCCGCACACACCTCTGCAAGATTATCCACTAATTACCGAAGATGAGTACCTCAAAAAAGTTGGGCTCTTCAAGAAGGAGCTTGGAGGGGGCTCTATTGCTTACCTCCGCTGGCTTTATGCTTTCATCCAGTCCCTCATAGCTCTTGGGAATAGAAACGTTGGAAAGCTGGCTACATCTCTAGCCCTCAAAGGACTATCGAGGCGAAGCATAGCGGAACTATCTAGCACTCTCGGAGTTGACACAGGGTTTCCGCTTAGACGTAGATCTCAAAGCGAAAGACCTTGGCAGAGAGTAGTATTCCCTCTAGATCATGTAGTTAACAAACTATCACCGTAAGCGAAGATTGCGCTAATTCGTTACTAGCTGGAGCTTAATGTCTCAGTTCCCGTAATTCAGCTACAAGGTGCTTTACTTCTGGAAGTACTAGCTTGTCTAATGCGAGTTCGACTGCGCTGGGTGAGCCTGGAGTAACGAACACTAATCTATCTCCGGCAGCACAGGCCATGGCCCTTGTCGCAAGAGCTGCTGTACCATACGTTTGGAAGGTTATATACCGAAACAGTTCACCGAATCCGGGAATGTCTTTAGAGCATATTTCTCTTACTACATCAACCGATAGGTCCCTAGGACCGAGGCCCGTCCCACCCGATACCACAACGACATCGCATCTCCTAAGGCTTTCTGCTACTGCTGAAGCTATAGACTCTCTGTTATTCGGAACTAAGGTGTGGTTCTTCAGTTCACACCCATACTTAGCGACTAATCTCGCAACTAAACCAGTAACCTCATCTGAGTAAACACCACGAAGTACTTTATCACTAGTAACTACAACACACACTGAGACAGGAATTTCGGCAGCATCCCGTCTGTGCTGCTCTATAGGCAACTTATCCCCCAGTTCAAGTTTGCTTTAAAAGCCCTCTCTTAGAGTAAGACTCTAGAATATCGTAACCAAATAACTCCTTAAACCTCCTTCTTCCTTCCTCGGTCATCTTAGTTGGGTCCCACGGGGGATCAAAGACTAGGTCGATATTAACTTCGTTAATGTCTTTAATATCGGCTAGAGCTCCATATATAGACTCCTGAACTTGGTGAAGCAGGAATGATACTATAGGGCATCCTGGAGCTGTCAGAGTCATCTTGATCCTCACGTTACCGGAATCATCTACGTCGATACCATAGATCAGCCCTAGATCCCATATGTTTATGGGAATCTCTGGGTCGTATACGTTCTTAAGAGCTTCTTTCAGCCTTTCGATAACAGCATTCTTATCGACCACCTTTAACGCCCTTAATGACTTTATTGCGGAACTTATAAGTGTAAAATACGTATTGCCTGTCTAACCTGAAATCCCTGAAGCAATGTAAAGGATGAATATCGAGAGAAAAATAAGGTACTTCTAGCTTAATGCTCCTCTCTTAAGCACTTTTCCAGCTCTGACTGCCGGAACCAACTTACCGCCTTCAACAGCGATCTTGCCGTTAACGATCACGTATCTTATCCCCCTTGGGTAAGAGTGTGGATTTTCGTACGTAGCTGTATCCTCAATGCTGTAGTAGTTAAATACCACTAAGTCTGCCTTAAAACCAGGTCTTATCAGCCCTCGATCCCAGAGTCTTAGCTTTCTTGCTGGCAACGATGTCATCTTTCTTATAGCTTCTTGTAGTGTTAACACCTTTTCTTCTCGAACATACTTAGCTATAACTCTCGGAAAAGTCCCATATCTTCTTGGATGAGGTTTTCCGACTCCAAACTTACCGACTGAACCGTCACTCCCGATAGCAACTAGTGGGTGGGATATCACGGTTCTGACGTCATCCTCTCTCATGGTAAATGTTACCATCCCTGTAGCAAGTTCGTCGTCTAAGAGTATCTTTACAACTGCCTCGATAGGGTCTATACCCAGGGACTCCGCTATCTTATCTAGTCTCATACCTTCAAATTCTTTATGTCTCGGAGAATAGGATATCATTATGTCAGACCAAGAAATGTATCTCTCCTCAAAAACCGCTTCCCCTAGTTTTTCCCTAATCTCTCTCACTACGCTGGGATCCTTCAGCTTCTTCAGTATTTCCTCCGAACTAGCCCCCCTTATGTCTCTCGGCAACAGTGTTGAAAGAGATGTAGATGCAGCAGGATAAGGATAAGCATCTGCCGATATGTCGTACCCTCTAGATGCGTAATCTTCGATCACCTTTAAGGCTGCTACTACCTTCCCCCAGCTAGGTTTACCGCCGGCCTTTAGGTGAGAGATCTCGACACCTATTCCGGCTTTAAGACCTATGGTTATAGTCTCATAGATGGAGTCAAGTAACCTAACGCCCTCGTTCCTCATGTGCGTCGAGTATATACCACTGTACAAAGCAGTTACCTTAGCTATCTCGACTATCTCCTCTGTTGTAGCAAAAGTTCCTGGAATATATATGAGCCCCGTACTCACACCAAAGGCTCCTGCCTCCATAGCTTCTCTAGCTAGCTCCTTCATTAACTCGATGTCTCTTTCTGAAGGCTTTTCTGGACCGAACCCTAGTACTGCGGACCTGATCGTTCCGTGCCCAACTAGCGGAGCTATGTTGACCGACGGCTTAAGCTCTTCGAGGGCCTTGACGTACTCGCTAAAACTTCTCCACCTAACCTCTACATCCGGGTGCTCCTTTTTGATCCACTTTACTTCCTCCTCAAAGTTCACATCAGTTAAGGGAGCTGGTGAAGAACCACAATTTCCTACCACAATTGTAGTGACTCCCTGGAGTATGTAGTTATCTGCTGTTGGTACTTCGAAGATCGTTATGTCGCTGTGGTTATGAATGTCAATAAACCCGGGTGAGACCACCATTCCAGAAGAGTCTACAACTAAATTAGCTTTCTCCCCACTGAGGTCGCCTATAGACTCGATCCTGTCGCCCGAGATACCTATATCGGCCCTAAAAGGTGGTGAGCCGCTACCGTCTACTATTATGCCCTTCTTGATGACTAAGTCGTACATTACACTACACACCGTAGGAGTGGAGTACTTCTTGAGCAGCTCTTACCGATGCTCCCAGCTCTATTCTATACCCTAGTTTCACTAGAGACCTTTCGAGTGCTGCTAAAGTAGCGATTACATCGTTCGCTGTAGCCTCACCCATGTGTCCTATCCTGAATATCCTACCCCGTAGTTCCCCGAGGCCTCCTGCTATCTCTACACCCCTTGCGCGCATCTCCGCATAGAGTTTTGCCCACTCTACACCCTCCGGGATGTAGGCAGCCGTGACCGTGTTCGCCCTAAAGCCCTCCTCTGCGACAAGCTTGAGACCCAAAGCCTCAAGCCCCTTCTGCACGGCCCTAGCTAGTGCCTCATGCCTCCTATACCTTACCTCAAGCCCCTCCGCGATTATCCTCTTCAGGGAAGAGTGGAGAGCGTAAACTAGGTTTACAGCCGGCGTAATATAGTAGTTCCTAGTAGACTCCATTTCCTTCAGTAGCCTAGTTATATTGAAATACGTTGTCTCATTCTCAATTAGAGGGGTGAAGCCTTTTCTATACGCAACTATAGCTAGCCCTGGAGGTACCGCCAGAGCTTTCTGGGAACCCGTCAAGCATACATCGACGCCCCACTCGTCCAGCTTCATATCCATTCCACCTATAGACGCTATGCCATCTACTATGACCCTGGCCCCGTACTCCTTGGCCTTTTTAGCTATCCTCTCAACCGGGTTAGCTACAGCCACTGAGGTTTCTACGTGCTGGAGTAGCACTGCGCTGTAACCACCCTCCCTCAATACTCTCTCGACTTCATCCTCGCTGAACCCCCTGCCCGTAGGCGACTGCACTACCGTAACATCTGCTCCGACCCTCTTAGCAGCATCAGCAAGGTAGTCGGCAAAGAAGCCCGCCTTGAGGACTACTGCCCTCTCACCCGCTCTCAGCGAGGTCCTTACAGCGAGCTCTATTGCGGCCGTACCACTCCCGGGGATAACTACAACACTTCCCTCCGTTCCAAATACCTTCTTTAGGGTCTCGACAGACTCCCTATGTATTGTGTCAAACTCTGCTGAGACATGACTAAAAGTGGGCTTAGCCATGTCAAGCATTGTTTCTGGGTCAGTTATAGAAGGGCCCGGAATCATGAGCAGGAACCTGGTCAACTTAACCTAACACCTCATGCTATGTTGTGCGCGCGCTATTTTAAAGCCTAAGATGCTCTTCTCTTAGTCACCTACACAGCAGAAGCAGTTCTTTGACTCAGTAGCGAGTCTACTACGTCGGGTTCCAAATAGTGCAATACTGAGTTTGTTGCCGGTTAAGGCAAAGAACGTCCACATCCCCAAAAGCAATCTGGTTACTAGGGGTATAGAATGCTTGTAAGTCACTGAAAACTTCCAGACTAGGGATGCCGTAGAATTATGATGATAGGAAGATTTACGAATGAGTGCGACATAGTTCTAGAGAAAGATAGCGTTAGGGAGTTACTACGTCAAGGTGTGGAAGGGTGGTCGTGTTTATGTGCTGTATTAGAGTACCCTTCATATGGAGACGCAATTTGATAGGTCTACGAATTAGGATTAGCCGAGAGGTGTGGAACGAGGTAATCAGTGTTGCTAGGGAAGCTAAGGAGAGGGGCGAGAAAATAAGGGCGTTCTTTCTTTACTCTAAGCGGGGTGATCCTCTCCTAGTAGTGAGAGCTAAAGAAGTTCCAGTACGGATAATTAAGGAGAGCTCTCCTTCGGGCATGATTTTCAGATGGAACTACCCTAGGGACAGGTATAGAGAATACTATCCCAAGAAGGGCCCTGACAGGTACTCTGGGACCCTGCTGGTAAAACCAGATCTATCGATGAGTCTGCATTACGCATATTGGATGGGTGTGGATTTCCCAGGCGGTAGTGGGGGGTTTAACATTAATTTGTGGCTTGACGACGAAGGTCGTCCTATTTATCGAGCTTTTTACGTCCACAGGGATAAAACCAACGGGGAGTTCGTTGAAGTCCCAGTTGAGATAGTTGGTCTGCGCTAGCCACAGGGATTGAGCCCACTATCAAGAGTTACTACGTGCTGTAAGCACAACCCCGAAGCTCCAGTTTTGAGAGTCAAAGTCTTTACTCAACTGCCTGAACTTATTAACACTATCTACCTATCCCAACTTGAGGTGTTAGGAGGCTTGCTTAAAGTGAAGGTGGTAGATCATCCGTATGCTCAAGCCATACTCACAGTTCTGAGGGACAGAAAGACGTCGCAAATAGATTTCAGAAAAGGGTTGGTAAGGCTTGGCAGAGTTCTTGGACTGGAGATGGTGAAGGAGCTCGAAATTGAGGAGTGTGAAGTCGAGACCCCTCTAGGTATAAAGGCTCGCGGTATAAGAGTAAAAGACTTAGACCAAGTTGTCATAATCACAGTGCTAAGAGCTGCGTGGCCTCTTACGGAGGGCTTAGTTAAGATCTTCTTTAACGCAAAACAGGGGGTTATCGTAGCGAGGAGAGTTGAAGAAAGAGGTATGAAGAACTACGAATTCGAGATTGATGTAGCTTATGTGAAGATACCTACTATAGCCCCAGAAAGCATAGTGATACTGAGTGACGTAATGGTAGCTACTGGCTCTACGGTAGATAGAGCACTTCGAGAGATCATGACACATGGTAGGGCCAAGAAGTATCTTCTCGCCTCAGTTATTGTAACGCCTATAGCGCTTGCTAGATTGAGTAAAACAAGTGATGAACTCGGAATAAATTTAATGGTATACTCTGTTGCTATAGACCCAGAAATAAACGATAGGGGGTATATAGTTCCGGGGCTTGGTGACGCAGGGGACAGAGCCTTTGGCTCATAAAAAGAGCTTAGTTAGGGACATCGCTAGGCAGAGGAGCTTAATTCTTTATTCGCTAGCCATTCGTAGCGTTAGAGAGAGTAGGTTTGATAGAGCTCGCAAATACATCATGAGGGGACTGAAGATATTACTTAAAGCTAGAGCGAGAAAGCCCACCTCATACAGGAGGTGGGTATGCAAGAAATGCTGTGTTCCCCTAGTTCCCGGGGTAACAGCTAGGGTGAGAATCAGAGGGGCTAGATCTCACCTAACAATAGTCAAAAAGTGCTTAATGTGTGGTTGGATAAACAGGACAGTGGTCAGTAAGAGGAGTTCTAGGTATCAACAACAGTAACAACGAACAGCAGTAGTTAGGAATCGTAATGCTTGCTCCTACCTATAGCGTGTCAGAGTCTATAAGCTCTCCAGACTCATTTAGTCCGGCACCACCGAGCTTCTCCAGCATGTCCGGGTCCGATACTTCAGCACTTGCGTAACTTAAGATGCGTCTAACTATGTCTCGGACACCTGTTTTCCTGAGGTCTATGACCTCTCCTTGAACTATCAGCTCTGGATTCCTACCACCCTCTACTAGTAAGTGAACTCTAAAGTCGAGCTCCTCGAGGCTGTTGGTGACCTGCCTGACTTTAGCTATATAGCTCCTGCTTTCTGTAGCCGGTACTCGAACAACTAGAGTAATAGTTCTCAACGCCTACACCGCAACAAACCTGGCATCGCTAGAGTTGATAAGCTATAACCCTTAACCAACCGAGCTACATTACGTAGTGGGAATCTGTGGCATGCTCTCGTGTAGCGACCTCTACCCAACAGCTTTACGTAGAGTGGCGTGCAAAACCTCGTTAACTCTCAATGCTCGGATTTTCTGAGAACACTCCGGGACTTGTTCCACGACGTAGTGTTAAGGTGTGGCAGCGGAGGTCGCAGGGCAGAAACCGCTGTTTCGAGGTCGTTGTGTATTAGGGTAAATAGTCTCCACATATAAAAGGATTTATGTGAACGATCCGAAGTTATCTGTGGGCAGATGTTCGCCTACGCGGATCCTTCCTTACTAAGTCTTGACGATGGAATACTTCTCGTGAGAACAGCTAGGAGAGCTGTTGAAGAGTACCTTCAATCGGGAAGAGTCATCGAGCCACCAGATGTTGGCGGGGTATTGCAGGCTAGAGGAATGAGTTTTACTACGATTAGAAGGATATCTGAAGGTGAGTACAGGTTAAGGGGGTGCATCGGGTATCTTTCACCGGTAGAGCCGTTAATAAAGAACGTAATAACTACTGCTCTCGCTGCCGCCTTAGAGGACCCGAGGTTTGAGCCTGTATCAGCTGACGAGCTAGATCAGTTAGTTTTTGAAGTTAGCGTTCTATCCGTACCCAGAGACATGGAGTCTACCGGAAGAGAGAGAGCTCGCGAGGTAGTCATAGGTCGGGATGGACTCGTGGCAGAGTATAGGGTATACAAAGGCGTTCTCCTTCCAGAGGTGCCTATCGAGTACTGCTGGGACGAGGAGACGTTTCTATCTGAAACCTGCGTTAAAGCTGGGATGTCTCCAGATTGCTGGTTGAGCGAGAAGGTGAGAATAAAGAAGTTTACGGCAAGAGTCTTCAAAGAGACTTCTCCTAGAGGCTCCGTTGTAGAGCTAGATCTAGCAAGAGAGTACAGAGAGAGGTGTCTCGCTATCCAACCTTAGTGGTGCCGCGGCCGGGATTTGAACCCGGGTCACGGGCTCACCCCGACGAGCACGAGAGGCCCGCATACTTGACCGGGCTATACTACCGCGGCACCGTTATTAGATAAGGAGTAGGAGTACTTAAAAGCTTTTGAAGTATATTAGGGTACGTAAAGGTTGAAATACTGAATTGCCTCGGCACTTTTCAACTTAGGTTAAAGGATTAAGTCAAAACTTACGCCAAGAGCCGCAGCAACAGCGTGTCCTAGCGCGAGTATTCTGAGACTGCGATGTGCTGCCTAGGTACACTACCTCAAACTCTGTTTTATAAGCTAGACCACTCCGTGGGGGAGTTAAGTATGTTAAGAAAACCTTATTTCTTAAAGCCTGGGGGGCGGACGTTTAATACGCTTTCGTTTACTAGCGTAGGTGGCTTTCTTCCTTCGTAAAACGCTGTGAGGTTTTCGAGAACTACTTGGGCCATCCTATACCTTCCTTCAAGTGTCGCACTGCCTATGTGGGGGACGAGTACTACGTTTTTGAACTGAGTTAGTGGGTGGTCTCCGGGTATTGGCTCTCCTTCGAACACGTCGATTCCTGCGCCAGCTATCCAACCTTCTTTTAGTGCTCTAACTAATGCTTGAGTATCTATTACAGCACCTCTAGCAGTATTGACTAAGATAGCTGTTTTCTTCATGAGCTTGAGCCTCTCCTCGTTCATCATGTGGTAAGTGTCTTTAGTTAGGGGTACGTGGAGACTCACTACGTCTGCCTCCTTAAGAAGGTCTTCTAGGCTACTCTTATACTCAACTCCCAAGATCCCTTCTTTCTCTTTGTATCTAATGATATCGTAGTATATCACCCTCATTCCGAAGCCTAGAGAGCCTATCTTAGCTACTCGTGTCCCTATTCTACCGAGACCAACTATCCCTAGCACCTTGCCTTTAAGCTCTGTACCCAGCATCATCTTGGGGTGCCACGGAGTGCCGGTTCTATGCCATTCTCCCCGTCTAACGAATGAGTCGGACTCCAAGACTCTCTTAGCTACTGCTAGTATGAGAGCCCACGTAAGTTCTGCGACAGTGTCGCTTATGACGTCCGGTGTGTTAGTTACGTATATTCCCAGCTTTGTTGCACACTCGAGGTCAACGTTATCGAATCCTACAGCGTACTGAGCAACTATCCTTAGTTTTGGCGCACTCTGAAGAAGATTGCAGTCTACTTTATCCGTTAAAAGCGTTACTAAAGCATCTACTTCTCTTGCTTTACTCAGGAGTACGTCGTACGGTGGGTGGTGGTATTTGTCCCAAACCTCTACTTCGTAGAGCTCCGACATCCTAGCTATTATGTCGTCGAAAAGCTCCCTAGTTACGAAGACCTTTGGCTTCAAAACATCCACCAAACTTCTACTTTTTATGATATTATAAGCGTTATCGCTGGGGGACTCTATCTCTCCTGCGGGAGCTGGGGCTGTATTGCTTACGGAAATGAAAATATTTAAGTGAGCGAGTGCTTCAAACTAGAGGAGGGACTATGGAGGACTGCGTTCCCGTAATTAGGCTCAGTAGTGGTAAAGAAATCGCTTTAACTAAGGATGTAGTGGCTTTACTGAATAGGTATGTACACTCAGAGTATAGCTTAGAGAGGCTTGCTGCTGATATAGGTGTTGAGGACTGGGGGGAAGCCTACGAGTTCGTTAAGAAGGTGCCGGCGTGGATCATGTGGATTCAGCCTACTTACTACGAGAGGGTAGTCTTAAAGAAGCTCTGCTCTAGTAGCTAAGCTTCCCCTATGTACGCAAGGCTATGGTGTACTGTCCTTGTTCTATGCGTAAGTATACCTACGTAGCCACTAGCCGCTACTCCAAAGAAGAGAGAGCCTCTCTAGAGCTAGGTGACACTATCTACCCCTACGACAACTCCGTAGAGGTCTTTCTCCCGGACATCGGGGGAGTCGCTGTAATCAAGAGCTCTCAGTCTCCAGAGTTCATGAGGGACCTCCTCTCCAGGCACTACTTCTCGGCAGTTGAGTACGTAACCTACGTACTGTCCTGCATCAGTTGCTACAACGCTTCACTAGATTACGTAGTAGACTACGTAGTAGGTAGTACTGTCGAGCAAGCTTGCTTTAGCAGGGTTAGGATCCCGAGAGCTGGGTCTATAGGTGGGGAAATACTCAGCAGAGTGAGGGCTGAGCTCAGTAAGTATGCGAGGAGTGATTGCCCAGGCACCCTGTCTCTCGAAGCCTTCGGTTTTTTACTCTGCTTCGGCCCAGTCATCTACCCTGCGAAGAGCCTGCTAAAGGAACCTCGCGAAGAAGCGTGAAGTAGAGTGAAAAAGCTCTAGATTATTGAGGAGAGCCGAAGGTGCTGGAGACTTCTCCGGGTGAGCACAGACGTGGAGAGCGCTAAGAGCTTTAGCTTAGACTACGGCAGAGATCACTGCGTGAAGCTCTCAATACTCTAGTACTCTATGAGTATAGAACTAGAGCACTAAGCAATCCACGGACTCCTGAACGCCCACGCCGCTCCCGAATTTGAGCGGGCGACTAACTCAGCGACTTATTGAGTAGCTGAACTACACCCCAAGTTGCGATACTATCTTACTACTAGAATCAGGTCATCACTAGAAATCCTTGAGAATAGCAGTACTCCATCAGCTGATGGAGTTGCCTAGCCCACTCGCGGTGGTCAAGACCGCTGCTAGGTCCCTAGAGTCCAATGGCGTAGTTAACCCGGGCTTAACTACACTCTAGTAAAGTTAACCCAAGCTCACGGTCTCTCCCTAACTCCATGAACTCAGATAGTGATGCCCTCAAACCTGTTAGCTGATTAACTCGCATCAGCTTGAAGAAGTA
>Ga0105163_1000319_pt1 | contig 29529 bp, 26 predicted proteins | sample JNZ110809AmetaG_FD_81531 | JGI IMG/M metagenome (GOLD analysis project Ga0105163, IMG submission 81531) | Hot spring microbial communities from Jinze hot spring, China to study Microbial Dark Matter (Phase II) - JNZ 110809A | ecosystem: Environmental > Aquatic > Thermal springs > Hot (42-90C) >... | reverse complement strand
GTAGTAGTATTTATATATATTACCTCTTCATATCCAAACATGCTGTTTTTTAGGTAAACTATAACTATAATCTTGGATTATCCTCTGTGATGATTTACTCCTTAAAAGTTTAGATGTTAGTCGTATATGGGTGGTCTACTATGAGGTTAGAAGACCTTGAGAAACTCATGCTAAGTAATTTGGATGAATTCCTCAACTCATGTAGCGGTATTTGCAGGTCTGACATACCCTACTCACCCTCACTAAGCGAGCATAGCATCTTAGACGGATGTGGGCAGTGTTTGCTGAGGAATTTAATGGACTCTATAGATGTTGAGTCATTTAACATTATTTTAAGGGACGGTAATTACTTAGAGTTCTTCAGGTTGGATGACGTTATTGTGGAGATAGGAAATGATGTAGCGTTTATAATACCGTTGGATGAGTTTATCAGTAGGATTAGAGAGTTAAGGGAGTTTAACATAATTTCTGATGAAGATGTGGAATCGCTTACTAGTTGGTTTAGAGGTAGTGGTTAAGATAAGGTTAATATTTCAGGGAGTGTTAATTATGTATGGTGATGGTGATGAGGCTTTACATAGCGTCTGAGAGCGATATACTGAGTGGTAGGGTTACTGATGTGTATTTCATTAGGACTAAGGAGGTCTTAATTAAGAAGGGTCTGTCTGATGTTGAGGTTAGGTTGGAGTTCCACGTCAATGGAGCCCCTAGGGGTTATGAGTGGGTGGTTTACGCTGGTTTGGAGGAGGCTCTTAAGGTCCTCTCTCAAAGACCTGTAAGAGTTTACTCCATACCTGAGGGTACGTTAGTACCTCCCGACCCTGCTTTACCTATAATGGTTGTTGAGGGCAGGTACGTAGACTTTGTTGAGTTAGAGACCGCTGTATTAGGTATTATAAGACATTCAAGTAGCGTTGCTACAAAGGCAGCTAGAATTAAGAGGTTAGGCATTAATAATAGGTTTATTTTCTTTGGGTTGAGATCTGCGTACCCCGCACTTGCCCCAATGCTTGATAGATCCGCCTATATAGGGGGTTTTGAAGGGGTTTCAGGCATAATGAGTGAGGAGTTCCTAGGTATAAAGCCTTCAGGCACCATGCCCCACGCGTTAATAGTTGTTTTCGGTGATAATGTTAAGGCCTGGAAAGCCTTCGATGAGGTCATACCAGAGGACGTTCCGAGAATAGCATTAGTAGATACCTTCGAAGATGAGAGGATGGAAGCTGTTAAGGCTGCTAATACCTTGGGTAAGAAGTTATTCGGAGTTAGGTTAGATACGCCTAGCAGTAGGAGAGGGAACTTCAGAGAGATAATTAGGGAGGTGAGGTGGACCTTAGACCTACTCGGATATAATCATGTCAAGATAGTCGCTAGTGGTGGGATCAACGAGAAATCCGTACAGCAGCTAAGAGATATAGTAGACATATTCGGTGTTGGAACCTCAGTAGCCTTCCCACCACCAGTTGATGTAGGTGCGGACTTAGTCGAAGTTAAGAGAGGCGGTGTTTGGACACCGATATCAAAGAGGGGTAAGCTACCTGGTGCTAAGAAGCTATATAGGTGTTCAACACTAGAATACGAAGTTACCCCCTGGAACTCAACACCTAGGAAGTGCTACGAGGAAGTCCTGCATCTGTACCTTGATGAAGGAAAGCTTGTCAGACCGCTACCAAAGCCGCATGAAATAAGAGAGTACGTATTAAGCCAACTTAAGGAAGTTCCAGAACCAACACCGGTAGATTAAGAATTTAAGAACTTACACGTTAAACGAATAAATTTAAACCCTAGTATTATAAGTAACATATGGTGCGGGGGTGCCCGAGCTAGGTCAAAGGGGTCGGGCTTAAGACCTCTTCCAGCTATTAAGCGTTGGAGACCCGATGGCGTAGGCCTGCGTGGGTTCGAATCCCACCCCCCGCACTCTACTTAATGGAGTTCTACGATATCACACCTAAGATTAACTTAAACACCTACATTACTTCAAGACAGTCCCACTCATTATTAGGGTAGTATACTACGTAGTGAAGTAGCCTTAGTTTACGTAGTCATCCTGCCTGCTGAGCAAGTAAATATTGGAGATGATTAAAACACGATTCCATGGTTCCTCCTTTAAATAATGCTACTAGGGATTTTACGAATCTTCCTTTAAAATTTTATAGTTATTGAAACTTACTACTTTTGAGAAACCACTAGAACTAAGGAGGTACTGAGGGATACGTAGATTAGACTATAAATATGAGCATCTTCAAAGTACACAAACACTCCTAGAAACCATCAAAGAAAGAGCAACCAAACCTTTCGACCTACCACTCCTAACCCTTAACCATATCTAAAAAGTCAAATAAATATAAATAATCCAGTCATTAATCATCTCAGTTTCGTCTCCATCCAGCATTATCGAACTCGTCAGTAATCATAAACCTTGTAGCATTATTTAAAGAAGGTTACAATTCCGAAAGCCTCGTCCTTTAGGGCGGGGAGGAGGTCAGGGCTAATAATGCTATAAGTATTGCCGTGGTTATAGTCCTAGAGTTTATCTTATGATGAGGTTAAGAAAGTTAACACTCTATATAACGTCATGACCACTATTAACAGTCCGAAGAGCTTCTTTAACGTAGTACTTAATATGTACTTAGATGTTATTCTAGCCCCTGCGTATGATGCTGCTGTACTAGCAATAAGTAATGTAGCTACCATAGTTACGTCGAGTGACATACTGCCTAACCTAGGTATGAGTGCTGAGAATGAGGGAGGGCATACCGCAACTGCATTAATGCCTGCAGCCTTTTTAGGTTCGAAGCCGGCTACGATTAAAGTCGGCATTAGGAGGAATCCAGGACCCACACCTAGAAATCCTGAGAGTATCGATATTGGAATAGCGAGTAGTAATGCAATTAAGTACCTCTCATTCTTAGGTGCTGCCTTAACAGGTTTAAACAACCTATAAGCCAAATATGATACAGCTATGAAGTAACTAATCCACACATATACCTGCGGTACATACATAACTAGTAAAGAACCTATAGGTGCTGATGAAGTAGTAACCACAGCTAATAACAGCGCCTTCTTCCAATCAACAAACCCACTCCTAGAGAACCCGATAGCCGAAAATAATGCTGTAAATCCATTCAACAGCAGCGCCAACGGCTGTACCTCACGAACTAAATCAGTTAAGAAGATACTCAAAAAAGGAATTGCCGCAAATGCCACACCAAGACCAAGCATACCGGAGAGTAGCGATAAAACAATGAGGCCGCAATTCATTAACACTACCTCCTCTAACGACATACTACCCACCTAATGCAACCTCTTAAGCTATTGCTAAACTTGTAGCCCTCAAATTAAGAATGATACTCACCTTTATATCTGTAAGCTTTTAAATAACGAGCTTCAATTCATCCTCTAGGGACTACCGCAACTAGCACCGATCTCTTACGTAAGCCTCGTGCAACTGTTTTTGGGTTTTTTATATTTGATTTGGTTTTATATTGTCTGATGCTACTTTTCCGTTATGATTATTGTGTAGGCTTCTTTTCTGTGGGCTGTTTTTCTTTTTGATGTTTAATTGTGTTGTTTACGTGCTTTGCGATTGTTCATGGTCTTTTCGTTCTGGAGGTGTTTGAGTGCTATGAGGTATGCTGACGCTGTGTGCTTGTCTAAGCCGTGCTTCTCCATTACGAAGCAGTGCTCATGCTTATAAATCTTTACGTAGATGATAATATTAGTAGGGATGAACTTGATGAGCATGGCGAGGGGGCTCCTAGTGAACTCTGCTTCGCCGAGGGGGGCCGGGGTGAACCAGCTGGCGACAGCTGGAGACACACTCCCGCAGGTGGGGCAGGGGAAGAAGGAAGCCGTTGAGAGGTAGATGGCTGGAAGGCTGGATATAAAAAGCATAAAAACCTATGAACAGCCATCTACCGAGAAATGGTTGTCTATCTCCTTGTCTCCCCTCTGGGGGGTAGGGGTAGTCCCCCTATAATTTTATGATGCTACACTTAACTAGCTCAATCCTAGCCATATGCTTCACTAATATTAATAATGGAGAGAAGTCTTATAAACATGTATTCATAGTTTTATAGGTGGTGAGCTACTCAATGTGGGGGAGAGCTTGTTGAGACTCTTAAGATGAGGGCTCTCCCCGAAGGTGGTGATGACCGTGAAGCTCTAGTCGAGTTCCTGACGCCTTACCTTGATGCAGTCCACTAGTTGTAAGATCTGGAACCTAGATAAGGTACCCTCGATTAAAGCACTGCATGAGATGTCCTACTCAGAGCTTATGAGGTACAATCTTAGAGCACACCACGTAAAGCAGGTATATATCTACGCTAAAGTGATCGTTAAATCTAGTAGGGAGAACGGTGGAAGGAAACCAGTCCTAAGAAGACTAACAGCAAGGATAGATACGACTATAAGCTAGACCTAGAAGATAGAACGCTTATCCTGAAGCTACATTATGATAGGGAAGTTAAGCTAAGACTACTAACATCTAGTAAGAGAATAGAGAAGTTTAGGGAGTGGAATAACTACGAAATAGCTGTGAAGGCTGTTGGAGGGGAGGTCTACGTGGCTGTTTACTTCAGGAAGAGCGTTAAGCTTAAGAAGCCTAGGACTGTTATGACTGTTGACGTTAGCTTTGATAACCTAACTTTAGGTGTCTTCACATCTAGCGGGGAATGGTCAGACTCAAACGTTTTAAAACACCTCTAAGAAAGACCCTAACACATAGGATATGGGTTGAGAGAATTAGAAGAGGTGCCCAAGGTCTTAGAGATTTATTAGAGGTATTAGAAGAGCTATCGAGAGACACGGTGAAAGGCTTAGGAACATAGAATGGGATTACCACACAAGATAGGCAGGCGATAGAATTGCTGAGTTAGCTAGTAAGTGCAGCTCTATCCTAGTTCTTGAAAACTAAACAAACCTAAGAATAATGTGAAGAAAGATAGAACATTCAATAAGAAGCTATCGCTATGGTTCTACAGGAAGATGCAGTTCACCATAAACCACGAAGCTCTTGAGAGAAGACTTAGGATTAGATATATCAACCCGAGGAAAAACATCATCCATGTGTCCAAGGTATAGAAACAAGTTAGAAAGTAACAGTAATAGAGTACTGAAGTGCTCTAAATGCAGTTTCATAGGAGAGATGTAATCGCATGCGTAAACCTGTTCTACAGGTACTCAAGATGTAGGGGTCTAGGGGGTGCCCCTGAACGCCCCTAAAGGTGATGCAGACTCTAGACCGATACAGGAGAAAAGAAATGAAGCAATGAAACCAACCGATATAAACCTATATCAGAGCTGAACCCCTTCTTAAAACCTCTGAGTCTGTAGTTTAAAGATATTACCTAATGTAGCATGTATGTGAAGTCCTAACTTCATGGAACTACGAAGTCATCATAGGTTACCCACAAGTATGACATCTTTCAGGAGTTCCGTATACTCAAAAAACTTTAGAAGCCAACAGGTATGGGGAAATAAGATTTAAATACCTCAGAGGGAGATAGAATTCTTAATAGAGAAAGTAAAATTATGTTGAATTAAATAGCATAATGAAAAACCTCATGAGAACTCAACTATCAAGATCACCTGAATACATAAGATATAAGAAGTTTTGAAAAATAGAACAAAATGTATAAGCTCTAATTAATACGTTTTAAAATATACTTATATCCTTTTAAGAAAACAGTTATTTAAGGGTTCTACCTGAGCGATTTGAACATCTCTTTAGTGATTGAATGGCATCCTAACAGTATTGGAGGGGTTCAAACCCACGTGAGAGATCTCGCATACCAACTCTTAAAGAAAGGATTTAAAGTTAGCATCGTATCCCGTAAGATTGGCGTAGAAGGTAGTAAGTTCCAAGAAGTTAAGGGTCACTATCTAATTAACCCGGCCATACCATTAGATATTATTATGGTGCCTCCAGATACTTCACACCTAAAGACAACACTAAATAGCGTTAAACCTGACGTAGTACATTCTCATCACATATTCACCTTAACCCCTCTCATAGCTCTTAAAACCGCTAATGATTTGGGTATCCCTAGACTTGCTACAAACCATACCACCTTCCTAGCACATGATTTTAGGTCGTTCTGGAACGCGATGTCTATAGTACTACCTACCAAGTACTATCTACGTTACGCTCAGGCAATAATATCTGTAAGTAAGACCGCTGAGACCTTCATGGAGAGTATCATAGGTTACGACCTCCCAGTTAAAAAGTACTTAATACCTAACGGAGTTGATATAATGAAATTCACACCACCTAAGGATGAACCTGAAGATGATGTCATAGTATTCATAGGAAGGTTAGTTTATAGGAAGGGCTTACATGTACTTTTAGATGCTTTTTCAAGGGTCTTAAAGGAACGAGATGCCATACTATACGTAGTTGGTAAGGGATATATGGAGGAAACTGCAAGACTTCTAGTTAAAGCCTATAGGATGGAGGGTAAGGTTAAGTTCCTCGGAGTTATCCCAGAATCTGAGAAGCCAGACATATATAGGAAGGCTAAGGTCGTTGTTATCCCAAGTTTATTTAATGAGAGCTTCTGTATAGTAGCTCTAGAGGCTATGGCCAGTGGTAGGGCGGTCATAGCCTCGCGAGTCGGAGGGATTAAGGAAGTCATTAAACATGGTGAGTCAGGGATCTTAGTAAATCCCGGATCTTCCGAAGAATTAGCCAACGCTATTAAGGTCGTATTAGACGATAAAAACCTTAGACTTAAACTAGGAAGGAATGCAAGAAACGTAGTAGAACATAATTATTCGTGGGACATCATCATTGAGAAGATCGTTAAGGTTTATGAAGACATTTTAATTTAGGTAAAATCGCTGATGTTCAAGAACTTAGGGAGTATTAAAGAAAAAGGGAGAACGCCTCATACCTCGACCTGGCCGGAAGAGCCAGCACATCATTCATAATACTCTCAGTAGCTTAGCTGTAAAACCCCTTAAGAAATATTTACCAAATCAAGAATTACTAAAGACGTCGAAGCTTTCCATGTAAATTTTAATTCTTACCAACCAATCATGTTAAAATCTCGAACCTTACTTACCGATAATTAAGAAGAGACATTAAAAAGAAGGTAGTTTAATGTGAAATTTCAGCAGTACGGGTAGATGAAGGATATCTCATCATAGGATCTTAGCACCAGTAATACCTAAGTAGTTACTTTTCACCCATGAGGAATTAGAGTTAATGGTAGTCAAACCTGCTAGGAAAAGTATCCACCACTTATGAATAACGTCATACTTAGAGACCGATGTAGAATATGGTTAGGAGGTCCGCATTAAAATATGAAGCTAACTAGGGTATTAAGTAAGTATAATCATAACCGTAGTTCATGAAGACTCCGCAAATTAATTAAGAAGATAGCGAATCTGAGAACTCCCTCAAAACACGTCTAAAGGGTTACCACAGCTAAGAGGGAGTTTATTGGAATGGGGTTAAAGACACATAAACTTGTAGAGTGTTATAATCCATGAGTAAGCCACTACCTAAGTAGAAATACGAATAGTTAGTAGCTGAAACGCTTTCAGCCCAACTCGCTATTAAGACAGCTAAAGAGTGATACAGACAACAAACCACGTACTCTTAAGCAATGCGCAACGCAAATACGGTAAAAATGTGAACTTACTACAACCTAAAAAACACTTAAGCCGGATATAAACCTTTAAAACCAACTATTTAAGATATCATATTGGTAGGGCCCGTAGCTCAGCCAGGATAGAGCGCCGGCCTCCTAAAGAATTGGTAAATCACTGACGGTCGGGGACGCCGGATGTCGGGGGTTCAAATCCCCTCGGGCCCGCCACATCAATTAGCCTGCTAATAGCGGGTAGCGGGCGATACTTCAAAACCGAATAATTTTACACTAGAGAAGGATTCTGAAGATAAATATCTAAAAAGTAATGAAGAATGTCCTATCTTCCAAGATATTGTTGGTCACCGAGGTCTTAAAAGATCTTGCTGAAGAAGCCGTAGGTAGTTACTAATTTCGAAGATGTACCAAGTTTATTTTTATGTATAATTCATTACTTAAAACCTCCAAAATCACTATTGGAAAGCTTTCTCCTTCATCCTTACCTATAGAACTACTGGACACTTAGAATTCCCTAATACTACTGATAAGTTCCATTACCGCCTTTTTGAAGTCCTCTATCTTGTTCATCCATTTCTCAGGTTTGATGGTTGGGTAAGATTTTCCATATTCTTTATAGTTCTCAAACGTAACTAATTCATTTAGAATGCCTGCATTGTAGAGCTGTTCTGCGAATCGGTTTACTGCATTAATTCTTCTACGGTCGTTTTCCGAAGTTCCTACTAAACCTGAGTATAAGACGCCGAAGTTTATCTGTAAGGACCCACCTGAACTAACTATGTAAATGTCTTTCCCATCAAAAAGATTTTCAACGAATACTCTAAAAGTACCATAAGTTTCGCCGCTTCCCCATCTTACATCCCTACCTTTAGTAATTTCCTTAGAAAAATTGTAAATAAGCTTCAAAGCATTAAGTTGGGCTTCATTAAGTCCTCTTTTCTTGGCATCATCTAAGAAAGATTCCCAGTCCCATCTCCTTTTCTTTGGACTGGTCGTAGTTACAATCGGGGAAGACTCCGGATAAATTTCTAGTATAATAATATTGAGACCATCATCTGAAGAGTATTTCTCTAAAATGAGAACATAAACACCAAAATTATATATCTTATTCAGGAAGTTAATAACGTTTTTTGTTGTTTCGTCAACGTAATCCATGGCGATAACAAGTCTTAAACCACCGTTTCGGATATTACCCTTAACGTTTTCTATCACTTCTTCGCTTAAGTTAAAGTCTGGGCTTTCTTTAAGTCTCTCAATAAACAAGTCTGGGTCTTTCGAATATTCAGACCATAAAGCTGAAGCATAATCTATTACCTGAGCTAATGCCATCCTCCTTTCATAATTCCTATAAAGTTTAGTTTCTATGATGTAGATGAAACCTTCACTATCTATCCCTAACAAATCAATGGAACCTGAAGCAACAGTGAATTCTCTAGTTAGATAAATAACAGATGGACGCTTTCCTTCAAGAGATGTAGGTAGTGGAAAACTCCGACCCTCTTTAATAATTCTTAAAAGCACTGCACGAAATTCTTCCTCATCCCCAAATTCAACATTTCCGCATTTAACAAATTTATCGCCGTTCCTAAATACAAAAACATCCAATACCCTTCACCCTAAACTCAAACATCTAATATTTCTAAAAATAGAGTTTTTAATTTTCCGTTAATCAGTGTAATTGATATTATACACCATCTAAAAGTCACAAAATGATTTATCTCTAGGACTGTCGATGTAGCGATTATACTCGAGATCGTTAAGAATGTCTCGCATTTAAAAAGCTTGGGATAAATAGAAGAAGTTAATTTCTGTCCTAATCTGTAAGTAGTTCTGAACTTAACCACAAAGTAAAAACACTATTGATTGAATTAATATTTAAAAACGCTCAGTTATAAGTTAAGTTGTGGGCGGCGGTCGTCTAGCCTGGATTAGGACGCCGGCCTGCCAAGAAATTGGGGTTCGTAGAGCGCCGGAAATCCCGGGTTCAAATCCCGGCCGCCGCACCATTAATAATGTTTGGTAGTGTTGTAGTGTTCCAGCGGTGTTTGAGGATGTTTGACGGTGGGGTTTATGATGAGTTGATGAGTACTTATGATCTCATAGCTACTGGTTACTCCAGCCTTAGGGTTAGGGCTTGGGATGTTATTAATGAGTTGTCTAGGTGTGTTGGCTTAGTTGTAGATGTTGGTTGCGGTCCATGCCATAATGGGTTGGCTTACGCATTAAGATCGGGTTCTAAGTTGTTATGCGTTGACCTGTCTCAGGAGATGTTGAGGATAGCTAAGAAGGCCGCGGTTAGGTGTGAGGGTGGGAGCATGTACTACCGTGTTGATATGGTGCAGGCTGATATGCGTTACCTACCACTAAGGTCTGACAGTACTGACTGCATTATGTACGTTGCATCTATAAATCACGTAGTGCCTGAGGACTTACCTACGGTTCTAAAGGAGGTTCGAAGAGTCTTAAAGGAAGGTGGTAAGGGCTTGATAACCATTTGGGCGGCTACACATCCAGTCGTCCTTAGGGGATTGATTAGAAATTTAATCAACGTATTACTAATGCGTAAGAGGCTTAAGGAGCTCTTCGACATTCGAGTTCCTTGGAGGAGTAAGGGTAAGACGTACCTAAGGTACTACCACATATATAGGGTTTCAGAACTAGTAAGGCATTTAAGACTGCTCGGGCTTAAGGTTGTTAAGTCAGGTGTTTACAACCCCCATAGGAGGTCCTTACCGGAGAACTACTACTTAGTCCTAAGTAAGTAGTTTCTTCATGTATGGTGAGTCCCGATCTCTTGAATAGCCTAACTTTCTGTAGTATTCTCTAGCACCAACACCTGAGAGCACTAAGATCTTAGTCCTACCGTACTTCTCAAGAACTACTTCCTCAGCCTTCCTCAATAACCTAGCCCCAATACCTAAGTGTTGAGTATCTAACCAAGTTGCCTTCATACCGACCGGTAATTGAGGACCGTAAACATGTAGCTCCCTAACTATTGCTGTCTTGCCATCAATTTCAGGCCTAAATACATTCTCAGAAGGTATTCGAACCCTTACGAACCCCACTATAACATCGTTGACTAAGTCTTCAGCACTTATGAATACTTCCTCACCCCCACTAGCTCTATACTCCGTTACCAATAGCTCAATATTCGTAGGTCTTAAACCCCTACGGATTAACTTCCCCACCTCCCTAAACCTTATCTCATTGATCTTTATCCCCTTACTCAGAGCTCTAAGCTCTACTAACTCCCTCAGATTACCTTTCCTAGGCCCTGCCTCAATGTATCTAGCTGGTAAATCTCTTTGAATCCTCATAACCCTAACCCACTTAGGTATGTAGCGGTACATCTCAGATATTAGCTCTACTGCCTCATCATCACTTAATGCTTTATACTTACCCTCAACCCACCACTCATACAGCTTAGTACCCTTAACTACTAAGGTTGGGTAGATCTTAAGCATGTCAGGTCTAAACGCCTCATCTTCGAAAAGCTCTCTAATCATATCTAAGTCACGTTGGAAATCGCTACCCGGAAGTCCAGGCATTATGTGGTAAGCAACTTTAAATCCCGAGTCCTTAAGGATTTGAGTTGCCTTAACAACCTCCTTAACTGTATGACCCCTCTCAACCAACCTCAAAACATCATCATATATGCTTTGAACACCTAACTCAACCCTAGTACCGCCGAAACGTAGTATCTTATTGACGCTTTGTTCATCAACACAGTCAGGCCTAGTCTCAAAAGTCAGCCCGACAACCCTAATACCTGCTACTTCATTCCTCAACTGCGCTTCCTCCAAGGAAGGTAGTACTTCAGGCCTACCCATAGGGTACCTATTAAAAGCCTCAAATAATGAGGTAACAAACCACTCCTGATACCACTCAGGTAGGGCTGTAAAGGTACCACCCATAACGATTACGTCAACCTTACTCGGCCTATACCCTAAGACCTCATACTGCTTCAACCTAACCCTAACCTGCTCGTAAGGGTCGTAACCAACACTAGAAGCACGCATTAACGCTGGTTCCTCACCGTAATAGCTTTGAGGAGTTCCAAAATCAGGTCCTCCAGGACAGTAAGCACATCTACCATGAGGGCATGGATGTGGTGCAGTCATAACAGCAACTACGGTAACACCTGAGAGAATCCTAGACGGCTTCCTACCAAGCCTCAACCCATCAGCAACCGCGCTCTCCATCAACCATCAAAGAATATAAGGCATAAGTAATTTAAAAACTAAAACCTTAATAAGTCAACACACTCTAATAGAGTAACGGATGCCGCGGTAGTATAGCCCGGTCAAGTATGCGGGCCTTTCGAGCAACCGACCTAGCAAGGAGAGCCCGTGACCCGGGTTCAAATCCCGGCCGCGGCACCACTAACATCAACTCCGCAGATGTGGAGTTCGTACTCACAGTACTTAGACTAATAGGTTTCAACTAACATACTCCAACCAGTGTTAGTGTGAGTGCTTACACATGTGGAGTAGAGTTAATTAAATCTTAAAACTATTGATAACTTTGGATACTTAGTATGAGTGAGGGAAATCCTCTCCACGTAATTGTAGAGAAGGCTATAGAAATGTATAATAGGTTGAGAGGGGTTGAGTCTCAAGCCAGGCTAATCGAGTTAAGGAAGGATGGGACCCTCGTAGTTGAATTTAGTGGTACTTTCTGTATGAGCTGTGGTGTGGTAGATTGGGTTGAAGACCTGGCATACGTTATTAAGTCTATGGGGCTCGAGGCTAAGTTAGTAGAGTACATCGAGCCTGAAGGACCTGACGTTTATTTTAAGAGGTTAGGTATCTTTAAAGTATACCCATTAAGCAGTCTTCAGGATGAGTTGAAGTAAGATTTAATAATTTAGTGGTAAGTGATTTTTAGGGCCCGTAGCTCAGCCTGGTTAGAGCACCCGGCTGATAACCGGGGGGTCCGGGGTTCGAATCCCCGCGGGCCCACCACATAGAACGTACTGTTCTAATCGGTTTAAAGCTTCGTCAGTATTAAGCCCTTACTAGGGGCTATCTCAACTCTGTACGTCCCCCTGAAGTGGTTGGTCATCCTCATCTTCTTAATTATTAAGTATCTACGTACTTCTTTAACGCTTTCTACATCATCCATCCACAGGTGTAGTATTCCATCAGCTATGTGTTCTAGTCCGAAGCCGAATGTAGAGTTGTGGACTACCACACCATCTGCTAGGTAATTCTCAAACGGCTCTACTGATAGGTCGTAGACGTAGTTCTCGCAACCATCACACTCCCTCACCTCTAAGACTTTAGCTACCCTTACATGTACTCCGTCTAAGTTATGCCGCCCTACCACATCATAGTTAGCAGATATTATACGATCCCCCACCTTCACTTCGCAAGTTCTAATAGGTTCTGCCCCATTATCATTAAGCCTGTAGAGCGTATGGTCCTCAGTTAGTTTTAACTTCCTACCGTCTTCTAAGACGACCTCATATATAGGCTTACTATTTACGTGTCTAATTACTGAGCATACCCTACACCACTTAATTGTTAAGTTATTAGGGTCTAAAGATGGGGTGCTTAGGGAATCTACGTATATGACCTCACAGTCATTAACACGTAGTGGTGCCTCGCCAGACGTAGCTAAATGTCTGAATAGGTCAGCAATTGCTATTTCTTCAACACCACTTAATGACTTAATAATCACTTTAGAATCACCAACAACTGATTTAGTCGTCATGGCGTACTGACTTACTAGTAATGCCGTAACGTTCTCCCTATGAGTAGCTATTTTAAACTGATATGAGTACTTCCTAGCCATCGCCGGTTTATCAGCCCAGAACGCTGAGATACTATCCACTATTAGCCTAACATGCCTTAAGGGTGATTTATGCCTCTCATCAGTAAGTCCTAAAACCCTATACGCCTCGTTAACCGCAGCTATTAAAGTCTCAATATCAAGTGCTGCATACCTCCTCTTCCTCTCGATCTCCTCAGCCTCAGCACTTAGCTGTTTAGCAGTCTTAAGCAGGCTGAATATATCTATAATTACTAGTTGGGGGGTCTTCTCAGGCTTCTCATCACCTAGGTAGTAATGGTTAAATCCCTCAAAATCCATATTAAACTGCCTCGCCTGCCTAACAACATCTCTAAACTCAGCCTCAGTAGTTACGTAGATTACTGGATCGCCGGACATTAAGCCCGCATATGCGTAGTGCATGCAGAGTATTGACTTCCCAGTACCGGGCTCACCGGTGATGACGACCCAATTACCCTTAGGAATACCTCCCTCTAAACCGTCATCAAGTAATTTAATACCAAAACCAACTCTAACGATATCCTTCAAGAACTCAACCTCAATAACTAAGTATTGATTAAACCTTATAAAGACATGTTGTTAAATCATATCTCGGCGATACCTATTGTGGAATTTAGGATAGATCCCTGGTCACACGTAATGATTAAAGAGTATGAAAAGTTATTTCAGTACTTCGGGATAAGACCTTTTAACGAAGTGGTTGACGATCTTAAGAGCGTTGTAACACCACACCCGCTAATGGTTAGAGGAGTAATCTTCGGCCATAGAGACTTTAACAACATCGTAAACGCTTTGAAGAATAGGGAGAAATTTGCAATAGTGACGGGTTTAATGCCAAGTGGTAAGATGCACTTCGGCCATAAAATGCTCATCGACCAAATAATCTACTACCAGAGGTTAGGTGCTGAGATCTTCTTAATAGTAGCTGATATTGAGGCATATTCAGTTAGAAGGATTAATAGGAAGGAGGCTATAGAGATCGCACTCTACGACTACATAGCTAATTACATAGCATTAGGGCTTACTAAGTCTAACCTACACCTATACTTCCAGTCCAACTACCATCCCAAGTACTACAGATTAATTCAAATGATTTCAAGGAAGTTAACATTAGCTGAGTTGAGGGCTGCTTATGGAGAGGACTTAGAAGTAGGTAAGATAGTATCGGTAATAACTCAGATAGCTGATATCCTACACCCGCAGCTTAAAGACTTCGGAGGGTTTAAAGACGTATTAGTACCCGTAGGACCTGACCAAGACCCACATCTAAGGCTGACGAGGGATGTAGCGCAGAGGTTTGAAGGCGAGTTAGGATTAAAACCCCCCGCATCAACGTACCATAGGTTTATGTCAGGCTTAGACGGAGGTAAGATGAGCTCTTCAAGACCTGAAAGTTATATTGCACTTGATGAGGACCCGCAGTCAGCTTCTCAGAAATTGATGAAGGCATTCACAGGTGGTAGAGCTACTGCAGAAGAGCAGAGGAGACTGGGTGGTGAGCCGGAAAAATGCGTGGTCTACGAATTCTACGCATACCATCTAATACCGGATGACTCAGAACTGAGTAAGGTCTACTACGAATGTAGGAGTGGTAGCATACTATGCGGTGAATGTAAGCTTAGGGCGTGTGAGATGTTGGTTAAATTCCTCTTAGACCACCTTACTAAACGTGAAAAAGCTATTGATAAGGTGTACGACTACGTAGAAGTCCCAGACTTCTAGTAACTGATATTAAAATCCTCTTTAATGAATCATATTAAAATCTCATAGATTGAAATGATTAAAATTCTTAAGCCACTGATCCGTAATCTCCCTTATATTGTTGTCAGAGGGATTCGTACACATCACATAGGCTCAGCAAGGACGCTCTACATCATCTAAGTAATTTATCTAGTAGGTGTTTATATGTATGTAGGCCTATCCTAACTTACGTTTAAGGATTATAAGGTCTGTATGAAGTGACGATAGTGAAGGACTTAAAAGTGACTAAGGTAGTAAGAGTTAATGCTTTAAGACCTGATATGAAGGTGATTGATGAGGTAGCCAACGTTTTAAGGTCTGGTGGGTTATGCGCCTTCCCTACAGAAACCGTGTATGGATTGGGTGCTGATGGCTATAATAATGAGGCAGTTATGAGGATATTTAAGGTTAAGGGCAGACCTCCAGACAACCCGCTGATAATGCATGTCTCATCTAAGGAGATGTTCGATGAGTTAGTAGTAGATGTGCCGGAAATTGCATACAGACTAATAGATTTCGCATGGCCAGGTCCCCTAACATTAGTGCTTAAGAAGTCTGCTAAAGTTCCTAAGGAGGTGACTGCCGGCCTACCAACAGTTGCTGTTAGATGTCCTGGACATCCAGTAGCTCTAAGCTTAATCAACGCTTTAGGTAGGCCTATAGCAGCTCCCAGCGCTAACTTATCAGGTAGGCCGTCACCCACTAACGCCAGCCACGTAATTGAAGATCTGATGGGTCTCGTAGACGTAGTAGTAGATGGTGGTGAGACATTCTTCGGCGTAGAGTCCACGATAATTGACGTCACGTCAGATCCGCCAGTACTACTACGTCCAGGACCCATATCTGTTGAGGACCTAGTTAGAGTTCTCGGTAAGGAGATTAAGATTCCATCATTTGCTAGAGGTTTATCTGAGGCTGAGGTCTCATTAAGCCCAGGCACTAGGTACAGGCATTACTCACCTAACACACCCTTACTGCTAGTTGAGTTAGACGACTACAGCGATTTGAAAGCATTAACAACTACGGTATTAAACCATGCTAACAGGCTTACTTCTAAGGGTTTGAGGGTGGCGATTATAGCTAGTTCCGAAACTGCAGAGTATTACAGGGTTAGAGGCTATGACGTATTAGTGCTAGGGTCGCGTAGTAACGTATTTGAAGTCGCCCACAACCTCTTCGACGTGTTAAGACTCTGCGACTCTTTAAAAGCTGATATAGCAATTGCTGAGGGGTTTGACGAGGTTGGGTTGGGCTTAGCTATAATGAATAGATTGAGGAAGGCTGCAAAGTATAGAGTGTTAGTTACGCCTCCTAAGCAGTGAGATGAAGTAGCCTGGAACTCCGTGTATGTGTGGGTGGAACCTTATTAGGTACATACCCCACGGAGCTGAAGTAATTCCAGAACTTCCCAACCTGATTTTCGGTTCAATCACTTCTAAGCCTAATTGGTTGATAGCCCTCTCTACGAGCTCCTCACCCTCCTCTAATGTTACTGTACATGTTGAGTATGATATGAGACCACCCTCTCTAACTACCTTGGCTGCGGTCTTAAGGAATTGAAATTGGTATTCTGAGAGTACCTTAATATCGCTATAACGCTTTGAATCGTATAGCTTAGGTATCACACCTAAAGCACTGCATGGGGGATCTACAACCACTTTATCAGCCCTCAACCAACTAAAATCTACATCCAAGTACCTACTATCAGCTTTGAATACTTTAACACGGCCTATATGCCCCAACCTACTAAGTTCTTCAACCATACGCTCTACCTTCTTCTTAGAGTGGTCGAAAGCGTATACTAATGCCCTACCATACGAACGCTCTACTAGGTGTCCTGTCTTACCTCCAGGCGCCGCACACATATCGACGATTACCTCACCAGCCTTAGGGTCCATTAAAGCGCATACAAGCATTGAAGGAAGGGACTGCGGGTATATTAACCCTTCCTTAAATTCGGGTAACTCCCTAATCTTAACAACATCATACCTAGACTTAACAACCCTGACAGCAATACCTCTATCGACCCTACCTATAGAATCTGAGTCTATCTCAGCAATACCGTAAGCTATGACATCACCATACTCAGTAATCACATTTACCTCAACACCCTTTCTAAACTCACCCTTAATAACTCCCGGGACATATAAGTCTGAGCCTAGTAGGACTGATTCAGCTGCCTTCTTATCAGCCACTACGTACCACTTAGCCGAAGGAACTTCGTAAGGACCTTTAACTGGGAAGTAGATAGCCTCATCTAAGACCTCATCTCGGAACACCTCAAAACCCCTATCTCTCAACCTCCTTAAAACGTCATCAACAGAGGCTTTCAACACGTTAACTCTAACATAGTATCTTGATGGAGGCCTACTCAAACTCTCTAGAAAATTGAAAACATCACTGCCGTATACAGCTTCTAAAGCTTTAATCAACTCTGAATCGTAGTCAAACCTACCCATAAGAGATACCTAAGGTCTCAGACCATGTAGTTATATCCAACCTCTACTAACTCGATAAGGATTTAATACTTTTATTCGGAATATCTTTCGATATGGAATGAAGAAGTCACACTTCATCAAAACTCTCACAGTAGTCGTAGTAACTCTGGGAATCGTGACATCATTATTATGCTTATGGTTTGCCTTCCTATCAACACATGTTATAACCTTACACAATCCGAAGCTTAGAACCTACAATTCTTTTGATGTAAGCAAGTATAGTGTCTCACTAAGAGGTTACGGATATGGTTTAGAGTTTAGTGAGGTGCTTAGCGGTGATGTTGAAATAGATGTAAATCGTAGGATGGGTTTTAGAGTTGACTACGTCTTTAGCTACGTATTTAGGGATGCATCCTGCGGTATATTAAGTCTTTATAACTTATCCCTAGAAAGAATACCGCTAATTCCTTATGACCTCACATACACTTACGAAATCTTATATCCACGTGAGATAAGTATTAATATTACGGATTTCGATGGACTTATCTCTAAGAGTTGTGTATATGATAGAAGCGGATACTTATACATTAATATATTCTTCCGCTATTCCTACCTCATCACAGACCCGAAATATCCGGAAGTTAGAGCTGTAACACTCCAGCGCGTCTTACCTCATAGTATAATGTATCTTAAAATACCGGTAGAAGATGACGGCATCACATTAAGGCTTGTACGTGATGACGTCACATACCTCATTTCAAGCCCATTTACAGAGGAATGCAAGACATGTGGTATTGAGAAAAGATGTTCTGAAGAGATATGTACGTACACCTTCCGTCTAACTGAGTTAGAGAGTTCCGGCACTATAAGAGAGGTTAGTTTTAAACCACATACTACGTTGGAAAATGAGAGAGTGCTAATGTCACTATTTATTCCGATGGTAATATCCCTCCTCACAACATCTTCACTACTTATTTATCACTACCTCAAAGGAATTCCTGAAGCGTAGACCTCTATCTTCATCAGCCCTAAAGGATGAAACTACATCCCCCACATCAATAGTTATTGCCTTCTGAAATAAGCGGCTCAAGTCGGTAAGGTACGTTGTAGCCTAATATACCCCAACCCGGAATGGCCTCCAACGCGTAAAGCCCCAACAAAGAAGTACTACTAAAATCTATCCAAATATATGAAGGTAATTATCCTCCTTAAAGCATTGGTTACTCTTAATAAATTATGTAATTCGTTTAATCGTGTAGGGTATGTTGGACGATCTTAAGGGAGGTCCAGGTTCCTGAAATGTATGGTCTGCATCTTAGCTCAGGAAGAAGTTCATTTATGTAGGTCCGTGTGAGAGGTTTTGGTGGACCGGCCGGGATTTGAACCCGGGACCTCCGCCGTGCGAGGGCGGCGCTCTTCCTAACTGAGCTACCGGCCCCCTTAAGAGTTTACTTTACATATCTTTAAATTTCTTTGACACGTATAGGAAGGTGCTCCCGTCGCATGCTATGCCGGGTGTTGTTATTGGGAGTGATTCCCTACACGTTGTGAATGGTATTCCTCTCTCATAGCTTAGATTCCTAACGTATGTGAGGTACTTAAGTCTTAGTTCTCTTGGTAGGTAGGTGTAGTTGTCTAGTTTTTCACCTTTTGCGTACAGCGTTCTTAACTTGCTGGCTACTTCTGGGAATGCCCTACAAACATTGCTCAGTATGTCTGACCTAACCTTAAGTGTAGATGCTGTTATTTGGGCAACCCCTATATCAGCTAGTTCTCTAATTAATTCTTTAAGCATGCCCTCATCATCGTTTATGTAAGGTATTATCGGGTCTATCCTAACCGTGGTTACGATGCCGTGCTCCGTTAAGGTTTTCAATGCTTTAAGCCTTTTAGACGGCGGTGGTGCGTTAGGTTCTAATAGCTTTGCCGTGCTGTCATCTATGGTAGTTATGGTCACCGATACTACTACCCTCCCCTCCTGAAGTATGTCAATATCCCTTACGACTAGGTCTGACTTAGTTATTATGAGTAAGGGGTGGCCCCTCCCTAAGACCTTCTTCAGAACCTCCCTAGTTACAGCTAACCTACCCTCCGGCGGCGTATATGGATCACTACTATTACTCATAGTTATTAACATATTTGCCGGTATCTTACTTAGGTCTGCTGCAATATTTATGAGTAACTTCTCCTTCACTCTAGGCCTGTTAAAATCCTTTATATAAGTCCTCGCATAACAGTAAATACATCCATGGGAACACCCAGTATAGGGGTTTAAATTATACTTCAGAGGGCACGTACATAGCTTAGACCCCCACGGATCGAACATCCTCACAACTCTGAGAGAACTTTTAAACATCATACTAAGATCTTAACCACTCCTCAAACTTTAAAGCTGACTCAACTTAAGAGTTCAGAGCTTATGAGTAGCTACATGGAGAATAAGACCCACATCAATGATATGAGTAGTTGAACTCCGGTTAGGATTGAAGCAATTCTAAACCAGGTATGCCATGCTACTCTAACCTTCCTCTTCTCAGCTATTGAAATAGCAACTATGTTGGCGGTTGAGCCTACTGGAGTGAAGTTACCGCCGAAGACACCGCCGAATAGTAAGGCGAAGAAAACCACTTTCGAAACAATGCCTAAATTATATAGAGTCATTGCCAATGGTGTAAATGCTACTACTAAAGAGAGGTTGTCTAAAACACTGCTCAGCGCGGCTGACGTTACAAGCACTATAGGGAGTAACATCAACGCTGTACCACCGATAGTGGAGAGGATGTAAGCCAACCTAGCCATAACACCAGTATAGGAAAGTGAGTAGGCCAGCATGAAGAGAAATATGAAGAAGAGAAGTGAGGGCCAATCGACACTACGTTCAAGATACTTGCTCAACTCCTCGAGCGGTATTATAATGAATGCTGAAGTTACGAAGATGTAGGGTATGAATGCTAAGAGGGAGTGAGGGTCGACTGGTATGCCGAAAATATGCGTTAAGGAAGTTGCTATGTAGTCGTTTAAGGAAACGCTTAAGATGAATGTTAAGAGGGTGATGAGGCCGAAGCTTAAAGCTTTCTTCCTCCTATAATCGATGGATACATAGTAAGTCGTTAGGTATGCCTCGATATTTGAGTTAAACGTTTTTAATAACCTATCTAAGGTCTTAATATACGGCCTTAGCAGTAAGTACGACGTAGCTAGTAGGGCTATGAGGTTCGCCACCGCTAGCGGTAGGGCATACCTCATAAATGATGACATATCGAGTTTGGCGCTGAAGAATATGTACACGCCTATGGGGTTCCCTATAGGTAGTGCGGCACTTCCAGTATTAGTTGCTAGGACGCTTAATACTATTAGCGGTACGACATCGGTCTTTAGGATCGTCCCTGCCTCTAGGACCACCATCATCACGTAGAGTATGCTGGTTACCTCACCCAATACTGCAGCAGTTACGAATGAGAGTAAGCATATTAAAGTAATTAGTGAGAACCCACTCCTTCCAAGCCTTAACACCTGAATGGCTAGGTATTCAAACACTCCAAGCTCTCTTAAAATCCCGGCGAAAGTCATAGAACCTACGAGGAAGAGTATGAGGTCCCATGAAACTGCACTACCCACTAACTCACTAGGTGGTACTATGTTAGAGAGTACGAGTAATACGACGGACAGACCTGCAAGGCCTACACGCCACTCCATTCTGAGAACCGTACCAGCTATGACGAATAGGAAGAGGCTTAATGAAATAGCTTCCTCGAGGACTATCCTCCCAGAGTTAAAGTATGTAAGACATTCAGTGGGATTATGACTACCAACGTCTGCCCTCACCTCACACCAAGTCCTAACAATGGTGCTTCCTAAGGGGTTTAACTCTACGTTAATAAGGCTTAACAAAATAAGTGATGAGGTGAAGAATAATATCGTAAGTGCTAATAACTTTAAACCAGCACGCATCGAACCATCACCTTACCTTAATCAGTAATCGTTAGGAAATAATAAATCCGCATGCTATACGCATAGCAGTTTTAATATTCCTAAGAGAGGTAACTCTAACCTAACCAACAGTTGATGGAGGTAATCCTCAAAACAGTTTAAAGCGTGATTAAAAGTGTCTTAAGCCCTAGGACTTTAAAACTTAGTCGTAAAGGTTATAAGCCCAGTATTATTTTTCAGTATGAAAGTAATACTGAAGGTGGAGAACGTGGTCGATCAAACCTTAATAGAGAAGGCAAGAGATTTCCACGGGCATCTATGCCCCTTCCTAGTTTTAGGATTAAGAGCTTCTGAAATTGCTATGAGGAGGCTTGGAATTAGCTCGGCTGGTGCGGTAGGAAGTATTAGAGAAGATCTTCTAGCTATTGTAGAGTGTAATAATTGTTTTGCTGATGGTGTACAGGTTGCGACTGGCTGTACCTTCGGGAATAACTGCTTAATATATCTTGATTTAGGGAAAAACGCATTAACACTTGTTAGGAGGGGTGTTTGGAGGGGTGTGAGAGTCTATGTTGATAAGGAGAGGCTCGATGCAGAGTATTTCAAGGGTGAGGTACGGGAGCTCTTCGAGAAAGTTGTTGTGAGGAGGGCTGGGACTGATGAAGATGTTGAGAAGTTGCATAAAGTGTGGGTAGAGATAAGCTATGCGATGAGTAACCTCCCTGAGGAGTACTTTAAAGTTGAGGAGGTTGGTGTGAGAGAAGTTGAGAGAGCCCCAATCTTCGAAAGTGTAAGGTGTGAAAGTTGTGGGGAGTTAGTCATGAAGACAAGGGCTAGCCTAGTTGGTGGGAAGGCAGTATGCCTAAGCTGTCAGGGTAAGTGTGGAGCTGTTGTTGGGAGGGGTATAGTACCACATTTTGAAATCCCATACGTGAGGTAGGGGGTTATGAGTATGGGAGGTCTAACTAAGGGTGTGGTGGTAACGACTTTAATAGCGATCGCAGCCGTAATAATCATCACCACATACTTAACTTCTAATTTCTACGTACTGCCTGAGCAGAGTACTGTGTCAGAGTACTCTATAGTAGATATTCTAGGGAGGAACGTCACACTGCCTAAGAACGTTACCCGCGTGGTAGCTATCGGTCCTGGAGTGCTTAGATTAGTTTGCTACTTAAAGGCTTACGACCTACTCGTAGGTGTTGAGGAAAGTGAGATCAGGTGGGGTCCTGTAGGTAGGGACTATGCGATGGCTTTAAACCAAGTACTTACTAATCTCCCAGTGATAGGTCCGGGAGGTCCTGGCAAACCCCCAGCACCGGAACTCATACTAACGGTAAAGCCGGACCTCATAATAATGTCACGTGTATATGCGGAAATGTACGATCCAGATAGGCTACAGAAGGAGACGAACTCTACTGTTATTGTCGTGGACTACGGTCCGGCTGGGCAGTTAGACCTTGAAGCTCTAACAAACGCCTTAAGAATCCTCGGTAAGGCTTTAAACAGAGGTGAGAGGGCTGAAGAACTGATAAGGTTTATAGAGAGCATACGTAGCGATTTAGAGATTAGAACTAAGGACATCTCCTCACGGCCTAAGGTATACGTAGGTGCTATATCCTATAAAGGTCCTCAGCCATTTACTACCTCTCAAACAGCCTTCCCACCACTTACCCTCCTACACACTCCATCCATCGTTGATAGGATTTCAAATCAGTCAGGCGTTCTCTTCCTAGATTTTGAGGTCATACTTAAGGAACAACCCGATGTGGTATTCATTGATTTAAATAACTTAAATACTGTGAAGCAGGACTTCGATAAGGACCCACTTAAATACCTACACTTAAGTGCTTTTAAGAGTGGTCGTGTTTACGGCATCCTCCCCTACAACTACTACCATACGAACATCGCAGTTGCTTTAGCTGATGCGTACTATATGGGTAAGGTACTCTACCCGGATAGGTTTGCAGATATAGATCCGGTAGTGAAGGCTGACGAAATCTTTAACGTGTTCTTAGGCAATCCTCTCTACCACTACTACGCAGAGTACTACGGAGGGTTTAGAAATCTCTCTGAGTTCTTCGGGGTGCGTACTTCTGGTTAGACCACACTCGAAGAGAGGGAAACAACTAACTTTAATATTTTTAACCTTCCTAACATTCTTCCTAATCCCTACCTCAGTAGCTTTAGGATGGTATAAAGTCTCGCTCATAGACGTGCTTCGAATAATTTTCACCCCGGATGACAGTATAGTATCAACAGTTGTCTGGGACTTAAGACTTAGACGTGCTTTAGCTGCAGTTATTGTAGGAGCGGTATTAGGTGGGTCTGGTACGGCCGTACAGGCATGTATGAGGAATCCCTTAGCATCACCCTTTACTTTCGGACTCTCCTCCGCAGCTTCCTTAGGTGTTGCTATCTCCCTCCTACTCATGCATGGAGGGGAGATACGAAGATTTCAGATATTAGTACATAACCCATTCGTTATATCCATATCAGCTTTTGTCTTCTCCCTCATTCAAGTTATGATCGTACTTCTCCTCGCATATAAGGCTGGGCTAAGTCCGGGAGCACTCGTCCTTTCAGCAATTGCTACCTCCTTTGCTTATCAGGCAATCCTCTACCTACTACAGTATTTATACTTAAATGAAGTACTCGTCTCATCAGTTATCTTTTGGACGTTTGGCGACTTAGGAAGGATTGGGTGGGCAGAGCTTAACCTCATAACCCTAACCTCCTTGCTAGTCGTTATTCCCTACTTCATATTGAGGAGCTTAGATTACGACTTAATCCTAAGTGGTGATGAGCTAGCAAGGGCTACCGGGGTAAATCCTCAGAAGATTAGACTTGAAACGTCGGTAATAGCAGCACTAGCAACAGCCCTCGCAACATCTTTCGTAGGTGTTATAGGTTTTGTCTGCCTTATCGCACCCCACGCAGCTAGGCTAATCTTCGGAGGCGGGCATAAATACTTAATGCCAGCCTCCATGGTCATGGGTTCGTTAATTCTAATAATTTCAGATACCATCGGTAGGACTATCATAGCCCCTACAATAATCCCTGTAGGGATAATGACCTCATTCATCGGCGCCCCACTACTTGTCTACCTCCTCCTTAAGAGGGGTTCATATGGTTATAGAGATTAACATTAGGGACGTGAAGGTTTACTACCGTAGTGTTAGGGCCTTAGATGGTGTGTCATTAGATGTACGTAGCGGTGAGATACTCTCAGTTATAGGGCCTAATGGGGCTGGTAAGACTACGCTTTTGAGGGTGATTAATGGCGTCTTAAAACCACTGATGGGTGTGGTATACATTGATGGGAGGTCTTTAAGTGAGATTCCGAGGAAGGAGCTAGCACGTAAGATTGGAACAGTTCCTCAGAGGATCTACAGCTTAGGAATGCTAACAGTCTATGACTTCGTGATGACTGGGAGGAGACCCTACATAGATCTCCTTCCATCAAAAACTGATGAGGAGAAAGTCCATGAGGCTTTAAAGACCGTCAACGCACTCCACCTTAGTGAGAGGACTTTAGAGGAGTTAAGTAGCGGTGAGCTCCAAAGAGTTATAATTGCGAGGGCCCTAGCCGGAGAACCAGATGTGCTACTTCTAGACGAACCTACAAGTAATTTAGACCTTAAACATCAGGTAGAGGTATTAAACATCATAAAGTCGTTACGATCGAAAGGTTTAATTATAATTATGGCGATCCACGACCTTACACAGGCGTTTAGAATATCTGATAAAGTCCTACTACTAGAGAATGGGAGGGTCTTCACTGTTGGGAAGCCCGACGACGTACTCAACCCAGAAATCCTCTCTAAAATCTACGGCGTCCCGATACTGGTAATTAAGGAACATAAAATCGTTATTCCCTCAAGCTTATGAGGAGTACCTCACCATAGATTTATGAGTTAGAAAAACAATTTACTACTAGATGAGGCCTCTATGAGTAAGGGAGTAGTTAGATTCAGCGTATCAATACCTCACGACCTAATGAACGTTTTCGAAAAATTCGTCGAAGAGCTAAGGTATAAGAGGTCTAGAGCTGTTCAAGAAGCTATACGTATGTTCATAAATGAACACTCATGGAAGTATAAGGAAGGCGAATACGTATACGGTACTATAAACATACTTTACGACCATGAGGTAGAAGGGTTAGAGGAAACATTAACAGATATGCAACACTCATACATGGACGTCATAAGCTCAGCCTTACACCTACATATCGATGAAAGAAACTGCATGTTAGTAATAATCGTGAGAGGTGAGTCCTCCAGAGTTAAAAAACTCATCAACGACATTACAGGAAGGAGAGGAATAAAACAGCTAAAAACCACAGTATTCACTTCCGAAAGCCTAGCCAATTAAAAATACGGATGACTAAGTTGCTAAACAATCTGACCTCCTCCCCGCCCTAAAGGCAAGGCTTTCAAGCTGTAAAAATAATATTTTATCATTTCTGACTGCTTAGAGCATCTAATTATCGCTTGGCAGAACTCTGGTAGGTCGTCAGGAACTCTGGCAGTAATTAGATTTCCATCCCTAATGACAGGTGAGTCCTCATATATAGCTCCTGAGTTAATTATATCGTCTTTAATTGCTACTACACCAGTAACTCTTCTACCCTTAGTTATCCCTGCAGATATCAAAACCCACGGACCGTGACATATCGACGCAACTACCTTACCCCTCTGAAAAGCTTCTCTAACAAAGCTTAACACCTCTGGAAACCTCCTAAGGTAGTCTGGTGAGAAGCCGCCTGGAATAACTACAGCGTCCACCTCATCAAGGTTAACATCTCTAACAGACTGTATCTTCTGTAAAGGGTTTTAAGCTGTTTTTAGCTACTATAGGATTTAGAGTATGTATCCTGCCTCGATGACGGCGTGGTAGCCATCAGAGGCGGGGGATGCATATATACCTCGAGGCGGGCTCTGTGGTGCCCGTCGATGTAGCTCCTGATGATCCTGCTATAAGTGAGCAGGTGCTGAGGGAGAAGCCCATAGTTACAATACCCAAGATAATCAAAAACACCTAAACAAACCCGAACAAACGATACGGGCAACTACTCTCTAACTACGTGTCTCTCACCCTCCCTAAACACCAGTAGGAGTATTGGGGTGCCGAACCTACTTGTAACAGGCTTACTGGGGTCTGCGGGTCGTGGACGATGGCCTACCTTCATAGCAGCTATGATTACCTCAGCACCTTCCTCACTTAAACGTACGAAGGGATACAGTAATTCAATGTCTTCAAATTCGTTAGCTATGAGGAATACTACCTTCTCCCCCCTTAAGCTTAGTTTCAGGACCTACCTTCCTAACAAGTGAGGTCGTAGTATCATCAATATTAGAGCTAGTCCCATTAGATAATCTTCCTCGACGTCTTAACATGCATGCTTATACCACCGCTATAGATGATCGGTATTGGAAGGGTTACACAGCAGCTTCGTCTAATATTTGAAGGTATAACGCTAAGCATTCTATGTGGTTAGTATATGATCGTCCCAATATCATCTGGTACTTCATAACCTCTTAACGCTTCAATTCTTTTCTTAAACTCACTACTGCTTAAGATGTTTATGAATTCCTTAACAACTGGTTTTTCAAAGCTTTTAGTACTTACTGCGAAGTCGTAGTGTTCCTTACGTAGGAATATGAAATCCAGTCCATACATATGTGCGGCTACCTCAATTCCTACTCCAACATCAGCCCTCCCCTGTGCGACTGCAGCAGCTACAGCTGTATGTGTTTTAGCCTCCACGGTATACCCTCTAATCTTCTTGACGACTTCCTCGAATTCCATACCACGCTCTTTGGCCAGGTTTTTAAGGAGCATGTCCAGCAATGTCCTAGTGCCTGAACCCCTATTCCTATTCACTAATATTAAATCACTTCTTAAGAGGTCTTCAACACCTCTAACATTTTTAGGGTTGCCACGCTGTACTATTAATCCTACATTCCTTGAATACCCTCTAATCAGGACTACCTTACCCTTCAGACCTAACTTACTAATAAACGGTGTGTTGTAGGTGTTTGACTCCTCATCAAGTAGGTGGGTTCCAGCTATGTCTGAACCGCCCTTCCCAACAGCTATTAAGCCTGCTAAAGACCCTACGTTAACAACTTTAGCTTGAGGTCTTACCTTAAAGAGGCTTAAGGCTATATTGATTCCATAATCATGACTACCTATAATTACTATATCAGCCGGCCTTACATTACTGCTTAGTAGGTATGTATCCACGTGTTCCCCCTCATTTAAAAACCCTACATTCTCAGGTATTCTGATGAAGCCGTCAGCAACTGCGAAGACTGAGATAGAGCCTGAGGTAGTTGGTATTGGGTAGGAAGTTACTTCATTCCCCCTCCTCACTAATATCACAGGTATTAGGTGCTCCCTACCCCTACCCCCAACTACCTTCTCAGCGAGTGTTGAGGTTAGCTTAGACTCTGAGACCTCAGCAACACCCATAATTTTAAGTAGTAGTGGCTTTACGATTAGGTTAAATATCATCACAGCTGAGAGGGGGAATCCGGGTAGTCCGATAACTAGCTTACTATTAACAACCCCTATAACTGTGGGTTTCCCAGGCCTCACCCTAATACCGTGAACTACGACGCCCGGAGATCCTAAATCATTTATAACCCTATACGTAATGTCTGTAATGCCTGCTGACGTACCACCGCTGGTGATGACTACGTCATTCTCCTCTAAAGCCTTAGAAAGTACTTTAAACAATGGGTCATATTCGTCGCTGACAATGCCGTAAACTTTAGGTACTATGTGGATTTCATTAAGAAGGGCTGATATAGAGTAGGTATTAACGTCGTATACTTCTCCATACCTCAACATCTCACCAGGACTCCTCAACTCAGAACCTATGGAGAGTAAGCCGACCCTAGGCTTCTTAAAAACCTGTAAGGATTTCAACCCAGTAGCAGCGAGTAGGGAGATCTCCTTAGGAGTCAGCATACAACCCCTACTAAGTATTAACTCACCCCTCATAATGTCACTACCAGTAAACGCTATGTTCTCACCAGGACTTACAGACCTGTAGATGTAGACCTCATCACCAACCCCCCTACAATACTCAACCATAACAACTGCATCAGCACCGCGTGGGATGGCAGCCCCAGTATCAACCTCAACAGCATCACCATACCCAACCTCAGATAGGAACGGACTACCAATCCTAGAACGACCAATCACCCTAAGCCTAACGGGACTATCCTCCTCAGCACCAATAACATCAGAGGAAATAACAGCATAACCATCAACCTCAGACCTATCAAACGGCGGTACATCAACAGATGCGACAACATCTTCAGCTAAAACCCTCCATAAAGCCTCACCCAACCCAACAACCTCAACACCCAACGGCTCAAAACGATAATACCTACTCAAAACGCCGAAGACCTCATCAACAGAGACTAAGGTATGGAACACCTTCCCCAAACCATACATCCCAAAGTAATAATGAACCCAAGTAAAAAAACGTAGAGCCGGGAATACATAAATTTAAGAAACTCAGCTACTACATATTAACATAGTGCGGGGGTGCCCGAGCCAGGACAAAGGGGTCGGGCTGAGGCCCCGATGGCGTAGGCCTGCGTGGGTTCGAATCCCACCCCCCGCACCAACCTACCCAATAAATATTTAAGTACCTCATGTCTTCAGTTATAGTTTGTGAAGTTAGAAAACGGTAAGATATGTATGATAGGGACTTCATTACTTGTGCCTACCTGGTTTGAAGATAGTTAAGGGTTGAGGTCATGCTGAGGGTTAATTCAATCTCTAGGTTTATTATCGAACTCCAGCTATCTATTGTGTAAGGCTTATGGGCTGTTTTTCTTTTTGATGTTTAATTGTGTTGTTTACGTGCTTTGCGGCTGTTCACGGTCTTTTCATCCTGGAGGTGTTTGAGTGCTATGAGGTATGCTGATGCTGTGTGCCTGTCTAAGCCGTGCTTCTCCATTACGAAGCGGTGCTCATGCGAGCTGGAGGTCCCC
>Ga0105163_1000318_pt1 | contig 29592 bp, 34 predicted proteins | sample JNZ110809AmetaG_FD_81531 | JGI IMG/M metagenome (GOLD analysis project Ga0105163, IMG submission 81531) | Hot spring microbial communities from Jinze hot spring, China to study Microbial Dark Matter (Phase II) - JNZ 110809A | ecosystem: Environmental > Aquatic > Thermal springs > Hot (42-90C) >... | reverse complement strand
GTGGGAACCGTATTCATTGCCTTAGCTACACCCCAAAAGGTCTATGCTTTTAAGTTCTATTTTGAGGGCAACAGAAATACTATCCAAAGGGTGGCAAGTTATACTGCCCTTGATATCCTCAGGAGGTATCTTCTCTATGGTGAGGGCTTTTTTAGCTATAGATTTGCCCAAGGATTTAAAGAAAGACCTCTATAGCCTTGTCCAGATACCTCTTCCAGAAGGAGTTAAAATCAAGTGGGTTGAGGAAGAAAACCTTCATCTCACTCTTAAATTTTTTGGCCATATTAAAGAAAATCTTATTTCTAAAATTCAAAAGGCCTGTGAGAGGGCTTTAGAAACCTTTCCCCCCTTTCTGGTCTTTTTAGCAAATTTAGGGACCTTTCCTGAAAAGGGCACTCCTCGGGTGATTTGGTTAGGCCTTGAGGATCAGGATAAAAAGATATATTCTTTAGAGGAATCTTTAAGAAAGGCCCTAAGACCTTTAAAGCTTAACGAGGAAAAGGAGGCCTTTCATCCCCACATAACCCTTCTCAGAGTTAAAGGAATTGAGGATTTTGAGGCTTTCCAGGGATTTTTGGAGGGCTTAAAGGAAAAAGTTAAGCCCTTTTTGGCTAAAAGTTTTTGGGTTAGAGAGATAGTACTTTTTAAAAGCGAACTCCATCCCAAGGGTCCAAAATATACTCCATTAGCTAAAATACCTCTCAAGGGATAGGTATACATGAAAAGATTTAAGCCTATCCTATCTTTACTATTTACGATCTTAAGTTGTTTCGTCTTTTTTGCCCTGGTCTTTTTAGTAGGCTTAACAAAGCTTTTTTCTCAGGAAGAGCCTTCTTATGGAGATACTTTAATTATAGGCACCATTGCTGATGCGAGTATTCTTGTGCCTATGTTAGCCACAGATGCCATGAGTCACTTTGTGGCCAGAAATATCTTTCGAGGGGTAGTAGAATATGCCCCTGATTTATCTATTGTGGGAGATTTGGCTGAGCGCTTTGAGGTCTCTAAGGATCAAAGGGAGATAACCTTTTATCTTAAAAGAGGAGTCAAATGGGAGGACGGAGTCGAGGTAACAGCCTATGATATTGAATTTGGTTTTAAATTAATTACTAATCCTGAAATTCCCTCAAGCTATGCCAGTGACTTTCTGGAGGTAAAGGAGTTTAAGGTATTAGACCGCTATACCTTTAGAGTTACCTATAAAAGGCCTTTTGCCCTTGCCCTTGCCTCTTGGGGCAATTTAGTTGTTCTTCCGAGGCATATCCTGGAGGGAAAGGATCTTAAATATCTCCAGAGTAGCTTTGGAAGAAAACCTCTTGGCAATGGGCCCTTCAAGTTTAAGGCTTGGCAGCCCCAAAACAGGATCATTTTAGAGTATAATCCTCTCTATGGAGAGGGCAGGCCCTATTTGGATCGGCTTATTTACCGCGTTATCCCTGATCCTTCCACTCTATTTATGGAACTCAGATCCTTTGGTATAGACTGGATTACCCTTATTCCCCTGCAGTTTCGCAAATTTCAGGGGGATCAAAAATTAAAGAGTAATTTTCAAGTCTATTCCTATCTTGCCTTTGCCTATACCTATTTAGGGTATAATTTAAGAGACCCTCTTTTTAAAGACAAGAGAGTTAGGAAGGCCCTTTGTATGGCTATTGATAAGAGAAAAATCGTTGAAGGGGCTCTTTTAGGGCAGGGTATTCCCGCTTATGGTCCCTACAAGCCTGATGCCTGGTTTTATAATCCTGAGGTGGAAAAGAGTTGTCCCTATGATCCAATGAGAGCTCTAAGGCTCTTAGAGGAGGCAGGGTTTAAGAAAGGTAAGGGAGGGCTTCTCTATAAAGATGGAAGGCCCTTTGAATTTACTATCCTCACCAATCAGGGGAATCTGGCAAGAATGTTAGCTGCTCAGATTATTCAACAGGACTTGGCTAAGCTTGGAATTAAAGTTAATATCCGCGTCTTGGAGTGGACTACCCTTATTCATCAATTTATTGATAAAAGGAGATTTCAGGCTGTTATCCTTGGCTGGACCACAGGGCCTGACCCCGATCTCTATGATATTTTTCACTCTTCCAAGGTCAAATCTCCAGGCTTAAATTTTGTGGGTTATGAAAATCCTGAGGTAGACAGGTTACTTGAAGAGGGAAGATATACCTTAGACAGGGAAAAGCGAAAAAAAATCTATGCCAGACTTCAAGAAATCTTAGCTGATGACCAGCCCTATACCTTTTTATACATCCCTATGAGCTTAGAGGCCATTCACAAAAGATTCAGGGGGATTAAGCCCTCGGCTATAGGCCTAAGCTATAACCTTGAACGGTGGTGGGTACCAAAGAGTGAACAAAAATATTTAATACCTTGAAGGGGGTCTTTATGTCAGAAAAGATCGTCTTTTTTGAAGCTAAAGACTGGGAAAGGGAGAAATTCGTTAGAGGTATGGAAAGAAAAATTTTGACAGACTTTGACGATGTAGAAGTAGAATTCATTCCCATGCCCTTAAGAGAGGACACGGCATCTGCCTTTTCTGAAACTACAGTTGCAGTAATCTATTTAAATTCTATTATCACAGATAAGGTTATCAATCATCTTCCCAAATTAAAGTATTTAATTACCAGGACGACAGGGATAGACCATATTGATGTGTTGAGTTGTCATAAGAGGGGAATCCAGGTCTCGAATGTTCCCTATTATGCCAGCGTTACGGTAGCTGAACATGTGTTTGCCTTGATCTTTGCTTTAGCAAGAAGGATGCGTTTAAATTTTGAAAAAATGCAGCGTTTTGATTTTTCTCGGGAAGGACTTCTGGGCTTTGATCTCTACGGAAAAACTCTTGGAGTCATAGGCACAGGTAACATCGGGAGTCATCTCTGTAGAATAGGTTATGGTATAGGGATGAAGGTTATAGCTTATGATATTAACCCTTCTCAGGAACTCATAGAGAGATACGGAGTCAGTTATGTATCCTTGGAAACCCTTCTTTCTGAGGCCGATGTAATAACTGTTATGGTGCCCTATTACCCCAAGACCCATCACTTAATTAATTTCGAGAACATAAAATTGGTCAAACCAAAGGCTATGCTCATTAATGCAGCCAGAGGCCCTGTGGTAGATACTTTGGCCCTAATTTGGGCCTTAGAGAATGGAAGACTTCAAGGTGGTGTGGCCTTAGATGTCTTTGAGGGAGAAAGGGCCCTTTTAGATCTTTCTTATCTGAAAGAAAGTCTTCCACAGGAAGTTGCCCAAAGGGCCCTTTTAACCCTACATCTCTTAAAATTTCCTCATGTCATCTTTACTCCCCACATAGCTTATTATACTGAGGAGGCTATGGATAGACTTATTGACTGGATCATAGCGGATTTAAAGCATTATCTTCAATACAAATCCAGCAAGGTTCACTTTGAGAGCTATTTTTAAGGATCTGGGGTTAAGAGCTCCTTTACCAACTGATAAACCTCATCTGGAGTTATATCTAACAAACATCTATAATGTTTACGGGGACAGGTCCTTTCAAAACAGGGGGCACAGGGAAGCTCTTTTTTAATTATCTTGGCCCGTTCATTAAGAGGGCCAGTGAGAGTTGGGTCAGTAGAGCCAAAGAGGGCAATTTGAGGAATTTTAAGGGCTGCTCCCAAGTGCATAAGGCCTGAATCATTGGAAATAAGAGCTTTTCCAAGGGTGAAGATACCTGCCAATATCTTTAAGTTCGTCTTGCCACAGAGATTATAGGCCCCCTCCAATCCCTCACAGATTAATTGCCCGCTTTTCCTTTCCTTGGGGCCTCCTACCACTAAGACTCTAAATCCCTGGGAAATCAATTTTAAGGCAAGTTCACGATAATACTTTTCAGGCCACTTTTTAGCTGGCCCAAAGGCCGCTCCAGGAGCAAGGATAATAAATGGCTCTCTTTCAGGAGTTAGGCCCCACTCTTTGAGATAGGCCTTAGCTTGATTAAGTGTCTCTTCCTTTAGATAAAGTTTAAGTTCTCTCTCCTTTATAGGATAGCCAAGCTTCTCTATAAGATATAGATATTTATCTCTTTGATGCATCCTCTCCTTGGGAGGTTTCACTTTTTGGGTTAAGAGAAGGCCTCTTAAATCAGTAGCAAAGCCCATTCTTACTCTTAGGCGAGCTCTGAAAAAGAGCCAGGCTGAAGAAAAGGAATTGGTAAGGAGAAGTCCCTTTTCCTCTCGGTAGCGAGAGAGGTTTGCAAGGTTTAGACGAAAATTTTCTTTATAAAAAGGGAGAACCTTTGTCTTAGGAAAGTCTTCGAAGAGCTCTAAAAAGCTTGGGGGGCCAAAGAGGATAAGAGGTTCTATGTGGGACAAATTTGCATAGACAGGTGTTGCCATAAGGGCATCTCCAAGCCAATTGGGGATCCTAATCAGCATAAAAGAGCCTCTTTACTACTAATGTGGCATAACTCCCCTTTTCTAAGAAAAATTTGATCTTAAAAGTTCCTTGAGAAATTTTCTCTAAGGTTAAGTCCTTGGGAAAGACTAAGGCTTGACGAGGATATGTTTTAAAGATGAGCCCCTTAACAAAGGTACGAAGATTTTTAAAGTCCTCAAATCCCTCATTTTTAAGGACTTTTAGATAGAGATCCCTTAAGGGAAGCTTTGAGAAATTTTCCACAGAGATCTTAGGGGAGGGGTAGGGGATCTTTAAGGACTTTAGAAGATTCTCTACCTCTTCTTCTGGTATGACCTGGTAAAAAAGGAGATTGCCTAAGGGATAGGGGATAGAGAAATGATCCAAATGAAGATATCGCAAAATCTCTTTCAGGACCTCATTCCAAAGAAAACTCTGATAAACATTTCCCAAGAAGAAGAGATACTCTTGGTCAATGAGGTTTAAGGCCCTTTTCAAAGTGCGTTGAGAGTATCGATGTTCCGAGAGAAATATTAAGAGGTTTTGGATCCAGGTAATTCTTGCATAGGGAAGGCATATTTGGGGATTGCGCCAATTTTTTCGAAGACATTCTCTCAACTTTTGAGATAGGGAGAAATCTTCATAACTACTTTCAACGAGGATTAAGTAAAGGGCCCTTTCCCAATTGCCCTTAATTATTTCCTTTACGGCAAACTCTTTACTCTCGGTTACCGAACCAAATCTCTGCTCATCAAAATAGTTGGGTATTCCATATCTTTTAACTTCATCCACCCTTTTTATGAGGATATTTTCCTCAAGCTCTACCTCTCTCACCACTATTTCAAAATTGTTCCCTAAGAGGTCCCCTTTTTCTATTTGTTTTGGGCTCTTACCCAAATAGGTTAGCTCAAGATTATTCTCTTTGAGATCTCTTTTTGGGCCACCTTTGATCGTTATGTATTGATAAGAGATAGCACGCTTATCCTTAAGCCCACCATATCCAAAATTTTTCAGAGGAATGTGCCATTTTTTGGCAATTTTACCCAGGGCATCCCATGTAGTTAAATTTATTTTTTTTAGAAGATAGAGAGAATGTTCGCCCCTTTCAGTAGGGTAGATTTTTACTACTTCAGAGACGATAAAGTCTTCAGGATTAAGTTTTAATTTGATTTTCACTATTTAGAGGTTTTTATTTGAGGGCTTCCATAATCCTTTCAGGGATGTCAAAGTTGGCATAGACCTGTTGCACATCATCTAAATCTTCCAATGCTTCCATGAGTTTGAGCAAGCTTTGAGCTGTGCTTTCATCACTTACAGGAATAAGATTTTTAGGCACCATGGTTACTTTGGCAGAAAGAATTTCAATCCCAGCAGCCTCAAGTGCTGCTTTCACTTTTTCAAAATCTGAGGGCAGAGTGATTATTTCTATCTCACTTTCGTATTCTTTGGTGTCTTCAGCACCATTTTCAATGGCAATTTCTAAAACCTTTTCTTCATCCTTTCTGGGCACCACAATTAGCCCTTTTTGTTCAAAGATCCAAGCTACAGATCCTGGTTCTGCAAGATTACCTCCGTATTTACTGAAGAGGTGCCTTAACTCAGAGACGGTTCGCTTTCTATTGTCTGTGATGGTAGAGACGAGGATAGCTACTCCACCTGGACCATATCCCTCAAAATAGGCCTCTTCATAATTAGTATCAGATTCAAGGCCCAAGGCCTTTTTAATAGCCCTCTCTATATTTTCTTTTGGCATGTTGGCAGCACGAGCTGCTTGGATAGCAGCTCTGAGACGAGGATTTAAATCAGGATCTCCGCTACCTCCTGTCTTAACAGCAACAACTATCTCTCTAATAAGTTTAGTAAAAAGTTGTCCTCTCTTAGCATCCTGGGCTGCTTTTTTTCTCTTGATTTGTGCCCAATGGGAATGTCCTGCCATAGAACTACACCCCTTTTCTCTGTTTAGTCACTAAAATTTTAATCTCTTTTTAAACTCTTTCAAGATCGTGTATGCTTTCAATTACTGCACAACGAATTGGTCACCTCAATTTATATTAAATTTACCTCGGAAGGGCATTTTTCCTCTCTGGTCAAAAGGCTTTTACACAAATACTTCTCAATATTTAAAATAAAGGTATACTTAATTTATGCCGTTTATAGCCTTTGATTGTGAAGGGCCTCTTACCCTCAATGACAATGCCTTTGAGTTTGCTAAAGCCCTAATGCCCAAGGGCGATTACTTTTTCACCCAGATATCTCGCTTTGACGACTATCTTGCGGACATTAAAAAAAGGCCTGGTTACAAGGCAGGAGATACCTTAAAGCTCATTCTTCCCTTCTTGAAGCTTTTTGGGGCAACTAATGCCCTATTAGAAGAGTTCTCTGAAAAAACTTTACTTTTACTTAGAGGGGTCAAAGAGACCATCCCTAAGATCGCCAAATTACTTCCAACTTTCATTGTAAGTACAAGCTATCGTCCCTATCTCGCTGCCCTTTGTAATAGGATTAATTTTCCTTTAGAGCAAGTCTTTTGCACAGAGGTTGATTTTGAGGTCATAACCTTAAGCCCTGAGGAAAAAAGAATTCTTAGAGAATTCTATGAGGAAATTCTCCTTATGCCTCCTATTGAGCTGCCTTTAGATGCTAAAACTCCTGAAGATCTACCCCCTTCTTTAAGAAATCTTTTAGATCGTTTGGAAGAGATTTTTTTTGAAAGGATTTGGGCCATGGATTGCGGTTATTTTTTGAGGGAGGTTAACCCCATAGGTGGAGAGGAGAAGGCTAAGGCCTGTAGAGAGATAGCCTCTTCCCTTGGGGAACCCTATGCCTTAGGTTTTTATTGTGGGGATAGTATAACTGACTGTCAAGCCTTAGAACTTTTAAGGGAGGGAGGTGGAGTAAGTCTCTCCTTCAATGGCAACCGCTATGCCTTGAGAAGTGCCGAGTTTTATGTCCTCTCAAGGAGTGCCTATCTTTTTGCAGAACTGGTGCCTCTTTTTTTGGATGGAGGAGTTGAGGCCTTGAGGAAATTTACTGGACTCCCCACGGGAGCAGAGGAGTTTGGGGTGATTCCCAAGGAGAATGAGGCTCTTTTTTGGGAGTTGGTAAAGAAAAGTGAAAGTATGAGGAAGGCTGTGCGAGGAGAGGCTATAGGAGCCCTTGGATGATCCCACTTCAAGACCTCAATCCTCGACGAAATCCTCCCTTGGTTACCTGGGGGCTCATTGTTGTTAATGTGCTTGTCTTTCTCTACGAGCTCTCTCTCTCTCCCTCGATGAGAGAGCTTTTTTTTAAGACCTATGGCTTTATTCCAGCATTGTTTTTCGATGATTACTTTGCCCTTTTAACAGGAAAGAGACCCTGGGAAAGCTATATCTCTCTCTTTACTCATCTTTTTATCCACGGAGGTTGGCTACACCTCATTGGCAACATGTGGACCCTTTGGATTTTTGGAGACAATGTGGAAGACCGTCTTGGGTCCTTTCGCTTTCTTATTTTTTATTTAGTTATGGGAATTGCTGCCACCATGGTTCATAGTATTATATACCCCAATTCAGTAATGCCTTTGGTAGGGGCAAGTGGAGCTATTTCTGCCGTTATGGGAGCCTATTTTATGATGTATCCCTTTGCCAGGATCTTGGTATTAATACCAGTTTTATTTTTTCCCCTCTTTGTGGAGGTGCCTGCCTTTATCTTTCTTGGCCTCTGGTTCTTGCTACAGTTTTATAGCGGGTTATTTTCCTTAGCTATGCCAGGAGAAGTGGGAGGGGTAGCTTGGTTTGCCCATTTGGGTGGCTTTATAGCAGGTGCCCTTTTTTATAGATTTTTCTGTAAGAAACCCTGTAGATATTATCAAGATGAATATACTATCTTTGGTTCCTTCTTTGACCTTGATAAATAAGAAGAGGAGGCAACTCTATGGGTAGTTTTGAGCTCTTTTGGCTCCTTCCTTTCCTTTTGTTGATGCAACCCTTTTTGAGACAAAAATTCTTAGAAATGGCCCGCACCAAAATGATTGAAAAGATCGAGGCTAAAAGAGGCTCAAGGGTTATTTTGCTTGTGCATCGTCAAGAAACCATGAGCTTTTTTGGTTTTCCAATCATGCGCTATATTGATATCAATGATTCTGAGGAGGTAATTAGAGCCATACATCTTACCGATAAAGATGTCCCTATTGATATAATTTTGCATACCCCAGGAGGGTTGGTCCTTGCCTCCCTACAAATTGCCTTAGCCATTAAGAAACACCCTGCCAAGGTTACAGCCTTTATACCCCATTATGCCATGAGTGGAGGAACACTTATCGCCCTTGCCTGTGATGAAATAGTGATGGATGAGCACGCAGTGCTTGGGCCTGTTGATCCCCAGATTGAGGGGTATCCTGCGGCCTCAATCTTGAGGTTATTAAAGAAGAAACCCATCGATAAGATTGATGATAAGACCCTTATCCTTGCTGATATAGCGGAGATGGCCCTGCGCCAGATGAAAGAAAATCTACGCCTCATTTTAAACGATAAGTTTTCTGAAGAGGATTTGGAGAGACTAACGGAAATACTCTCCCAGGGTTACTTTACTCACGATCACCCCATCACCTTCGAAGAGGCTAAAAAAATGGGGCTCCCTGTATCTAAGAATATGCCAGTGGAAATATATCAGCTTATGAAGTTATTTCCTCAACCTACAAGAAGTGTGCCCTCTGTGGAATATCTACCTCTACCCAAAAAGAAAATTGGAGCAAAGTAGATTCATACCCTTAGATCTTAAGCTATTTCCCTTTAGATTTGTTCTTCTCTTGAATCAAGACCTTAAAGTTGTCTCTCTAAAGATAAACCTCTATCTGGAAATCCATAAAGGCACTTTCACTTATCCTAATCACTTAGAAGACTATGTCAAATATTTTATAAAGGAGATTTATATTTTTTTTCAGGGAAAAAGCCCCTATTTGGATCTTCCTCATAGCCTCTCCTTTTCAGGATTTTCTTGCGAGGTTTTAAAGGCCTTAAGAGAGATACCAAGGGGAGAGACTTTGAGCTATAAAACCTTGGCAGAGAGGTTGGGGCAGCCAAGGGCCCTTAGAGCTGTTGGCCAGATCTTAGCTAAAAATCCTCTGCCGCTTATCTATCCCTGTCACCGCGTTGTATCGCAAAAAGGCCTTGGCGGCTACTCTCAAGGAGTCCTCATAAAAAGGCTCCTACTTTACTTAGAGAGAAGTATCTTTTGACAGGTTACCTGTCAAAAAAATGACAGAAAAAAAGTAATTCTGGCTGTACTTTCAGGAGTAAATAAGAGGAATGTGTCTGACGCTGTGAAAGGCTTGTCTAAGGTCTAATCCAAACTTGTTAATTAGAAGAGGGTATGTGGTTATGTAGGTATGATTTTTGAAAATAAAATATAGAAATTTGCTGTGGGAGGAGAAGGATGGCAGAGGAGATTAAGGAAGAAAAGGGGAAGGGAGGAGGAAAGAAGAAGTTGTTTATTCTGATTGTTCTTGCTTTTTTAGTTATTACCATTGCTGGTGCTGGTGTTTTTCTTTTTCTTGGGAAAAAGGGAGAAGAGGGTGTAGAGAAGGAAAAGTCAAAAAAGGCAAAGAAGAGCGAGGCCACAGTTTTTATTGACTTTGATCCCATTATTGTAAACCTTCTTGATCCCACTGGAAGGAGATATTTGCAAGTTAGGCTTAGTCTTGAGGTGGTAGATAAAAAGGCAGAAGAGGAGATCAAGAAAAAGGAACCAAAAATAAAAGACAGTATTTTAGGGATATTAAGCGGAAAAACTGTTGATGAGGTAATTGTGCCTGATGCCAAAGAGAGAATCAAGGGAGAGATCTTAAAAAAGATTAAGGAGGATATAGGAGAAGATTTAGTGTTAAACGTTTATATTACGCAATTTATTGTGGAGTAGTATCTATGGAGAAAATTCTCTCCCAAGAAGAGATTGATGCCCTGCTATCTGGGTTAGAAAGCGGTAAAATTGATGTCACCCCTGAAGCTAAGGAAGAGGGCCAGGTTAGGCCCTTTGATTTTAAGAACTTTGCCATTTCCACCAGGTTAAAAATTCCTGGAATTGATGTTATAAGTGACCATCTCGCTCGCTCTTTGAGATTAGGGTTTTCTACTCTTTTAAGAGAGATGGTGGAGCTTAGCAATGTGCCAACTCAGATGGAGCGTTTCAAGGATTTTATGAATAAAATACCTGTGCCTACCTCTATACACATTTTTAAATTAGAGCCTCTAAAGGGAAATGCCCTTTTGATTATTGATGCCCCTTTGGTTTTTGTCTTTGTGGAGAGATTTTTGGGAGGTGGGGAAAGAAAGATTGTAAAGGTTGAGGGTAGGGAATTTACCCCTATTGAGCAGAGATTGATTAAAAAAGTTGTAGATATGATCTTTCTTGAACTGGAAAAGGCCTGGCGAAATATCTACCCTGTAAAACCGAAATATGTGAGGGGTGAGGTAAATCCTCAATTTGCCAGAGTATTGCAACCAGAGGAGACGGTCTTGGTTACAGGTTTTAATGTAGATCTTGAATTTGTGAGTGGGAAAATCCTCTTTTGTTATCCTCTCAGTGCCTTTCAACCTATAAAAGAAAAACTGTATTCTCCCTATCAGATCGAAGAGGTTATTGACTCTAAATGGAAAAGGGCCATAGAGAAATCAATCTTTGATAGCCAGATTCTTATAAGGGCTATCTTAGGTAAGGGGCAGATCACCATTGGAGAGCTCATCCATTTAGAAAAAGGTGATGTTCTTTTACTTGATAAAAAGGTTGACGAGCCAGTGGAAATCTGGATAGATGATACCTTGAAGATGTTGGGAAGATTGGGAGTTTATAAAAAACATTACGCAGTGCAAGTAGAACGATTTTTAATTCAGAAAGAAAATGGAGGAGGTTAAGATGACCGATGAGAGGCAGAATAAAGAAGAGGTTTTAAGTCCTGATGAGCTTATGGCCATGTGGGAATCAGCCCTTAAAGAAGCCCAGTCTTCCCAGGAGGCATCAAGTGTTGGATCTTTTCCTGAGGTAAATATCTACACAGAAAAGACTGAGAGCAAAGAGGAAACTCAGGCAGTCCATTTACAAGAACTAACTCCTTCTAAAGAGGCAAGTCCCTATCCCGAGCTTGATTTCATCTTAGATATTCCCTTAGAGATTTCTGTAGAGATCGGGAGAACTAAGATGTTAATTAGGGATTTACTTAAATTGAACCAAGGGGCCATTATAGAGCTTGAAAAATTTGCTGGAGAGCCTGTGGAAGTCTTTGTAAACGGAAAACTTATGGCTAAAGGAGAGGTAGTGGTAGTCAATGACCGCTTTGGTGTAAGAATTACTGAGATTATTAGCACTCAAGATAGAATTAAAAGATTGGGGTCATAAGGCTATGGAATGGCTTAATTATCTCCAAGGCCTTGGGATTTTACTTCTCATTTTGAGTGTCCTTCCTTTGCTTTCTTACTTGTATAAAAAATATCAGACTAAGCTACCAAGTGCTTCTCAGATAAAAATTCTTGAAATAAAACCAATTGCTTATAAGGCACAACTTTTGCTTGTGGAAATTGAGGGAAAAAGATTCCTCATAGGTCTTTCAGATAAGGGATTTAGCTTTCTGGGAGAGTTAAAAAATGATGCCTAACCTAATGGCCTTAGCTCTTCCTACCGTCAAAATCTCTGTTGAATCTGCACAAAATCCAGCTCAGTTTAGTATCTTCTTGCAGGTTTTACTTCTGTTGACCATCCTCTCTATTGCGCCGGCCTTACTTCTCATGCTTACTTCCTTTACCAGACTTGTGGTTGTTTTTTCCATCCTGAGACATGCCCTTGGTCTACAACAAACTCCACCCAATCAAGTCCTCATCTCTCTTTCCCTTTTCCTTACTTTTTTTATCATGAGCCCAGTTTTTAAGGTAACCTATGAAAATGCTCTTCAACCCTATTTGAAGGGGGAAATTGATGAAAAGATGCTTTTTGAAAGAGCAAGTAAACCCTTTAAGGATTTTATGCTTAAAAACACTCGGGAAAAGGATCTTGCCCTCTTTATTAAGCTTAAAGGAGAAGAAAGGCCAAGAAATAAAGAGGAAGTCTCGCTTCTTACCCTCATCCCCGCCTTTATGATCAGTGAATTAAAAACAGCCTTTCAAATTGGCTTTCTCCTCTATATACCCTTTTTGGTGATTGATATTGTGGTTTCCAGCGTGCTCATCTCTATGGGAGTGCTCATGCTTCCCCCCATGATGATCTCCCTGCCCCTTAAACTCCTACTTTTTGTCTTGGTTGATGGGTGGAACCTGCTTATCATGTCTCTGGTAAAAAGTTTTTATTAGGGAGGCCCTATGACAGACACAACTGTAATAACCTTGGCTAAAGAGGCAATCAAATTGAGCCTTTTATTGGCAGCACCTCTTCTCATTACAGCCTTAGTTGTAGGTCTTGCTATAAGTATCTTTCAGGCTGTTACGCAAATTCAAGAAATGACCCTCACTTTTGTGCCCAAAATCTTAGCCATGGTCTTGGTTGTCTTTTTGACCCTCCCCTGGTTTCTTAAAAAATTAACCACTTTTACGGAAAATCTTATCCTAAATATTCCAGGTCTCCTCAAATGACTAACGAGTGGCTCCTCTTCCTTCAAAGAGAGTTAATTGTGTTCTTTTTTGTCTTTCTTAGATGCCTACTTTTATTCTTCCTTTTTCCCCTTTTTGCTGGAAATTTCTTTCCAAACAAGTTAAAAATTCTCATCTCCTTAGTTTTAGCCCTTTCTCTTACCCCTTTCCTTAGTGGAAAGGTGAGAGTCCCTAATGATCTTGTGGCCTTAATCCCTATATTTTTCTCAGATTTTTTACTCTTTTTTCTTATTTCTCTCTTTTTTCGCTTTCTCATAGCAGGATTGCAGCTTGGTGGGGAATTGGTGGGGTTACAGATGGGTTTTGGTATCTCTCAGACCTTCGATCCCTCAAGTGGGGTTAGCATGCCTATTCTTGCACAGTTTCTCTATTTAGTCTTTATCCTCTTTTTTCTAAGCCTTGACCTGCACCATCATCTGCTCTTTTTTCTTGTGAGGTCCTTTTCTGAGCTTCCTCCTGGTGCCTTAGTAAAAGAATCTAAAATCTTTAGCTATCTTCTTAAAAAAAGTGGTCTTATCTTTGACATTGCTGTCAAAGTTTTGGCACCACTTATGGTCTTCATGTTACTTGTAAACATTGTTTTGGCCATTATTGGAAGACTTTTACCCCAGATAAATATCCTCTTTGTTAGTTTTCCTCTCACCCTTGGTCTTGGGCTTTTTTTCTTTGGCTTAGTTCTTTTTCTGCTTCCCAGGATATTTACTACCAATTTAAATCAATTTAGCCAATTTTTGCAGGTATTATTAAGGTTTTGAGGTAGCCTATGCCTGAAGAACAGGCTCAGGAACGCACAGAAGAGGCAACGCCTCGGCGAAGGGAAGAGGCGCGGAAAAGAGGACAAATTGTCAAAAGTAGAGAGCTTTCCTCAGTAGCCGTCCTTTCTACAGGATTTTTTTCTCTTATAATCCTGAGTGTCTTCTTTTTTCAGCAGTATATTCTCATAACCAAAATTAGTTTCTCCCTTTTTTCAGCAGATCTTACGGAGCTTTCTTATTTTATGTCCTTTTTTAAAGGAATAACCTATTCCCTCTTAAAATTTTTGTTACCCTATTTTGTCCTCCTAACTCTAAGTGCCTTAATTATTTACCTCCTTCAAACAGGGGGAGGCGTCATAGCCAGTGAGGCGATTGGTCTAAAATTAGAACGCATAAACCCTGTAGAGGGTTTTAAGAGGCTTTTTTCTCTTACATCTCTATTTGAATTAGTTAAATCACTGCTTAAACTCACCATTATTCTTGGTATTTCCTATTGGATTATAAGTCAAAATCTTGACAGAATTTTAAAACTTCTCGGCCAGGAGACCTCCTATTTGTTATTAGTGACCCATCAACTTTTCAAGGATTTACTTACAAAGCTCCTCTTTGTTCTTGCCTTTCTTGCTATCCTTGATTGGCTCTATGCTCGCTGGGATCTTGAAAGGAAGCTAAGGATGACTCGTCAGGAGCTTAAAGAGGAGCTCAAACAGACAGAGGGAGATCCCTGGGTCAAGGCCAAGATCAGGCAAAAGCAAAGAGAGATAGCCCGTCAGAGGATGCTTGCCGAGGTGCCTAAGGCAGATGTGGTGATCACTAACCCAGAGCACTATGCTATTGCCCTTAAATATGAGGTAGGTAAAATGCCAGCTCCCCAGGTAGTGGCCAAGGGAGTGGATTATTTAGCTCAGAAAATTAAAGAGATAGCCCAAAAACATAGAGTGCCCATCTATGAAGATCCTCCTCTGGCACAAATTTTGTATAAAAAAACTAAGGTTGGAGAATATATTCCTAAGGAGCTATATGAGGCGGTGGCTAAGGTGTTGGCCTACATTTATAAATTCAAAAAAGCAAGGAATAGCTAATTTTGAGCTAAAGTTCTATTTATGGAACGGGTGTTAACTTTAAGAAAATTACTTGATTTTTATAGTGTTTCAGCTGTTTTAGGGATCATTCTCCTCTTTACCCTTATTATATTCCCCCTCCCGAGGATTTTAATAGATCTTGCTTTGTCCCTCAATTTCTCAGTAGGTTTACTCATACTGGTCATGGCCATGCAGGTAAATAAACCTCTTGATTTTACAGCCTTTCCTTCTCTTCTTTTGATTACCACCCTTTTTAGGCTCACCATGAATATTGCCACTACTCGAGTTATCTTACTTAGGGGTCATGAAGGAATAGATGCTGCTGGCCATTTGATTAAGAGTTTTGGTGAGTTTGTGGTGGGTGGAAATTTTGTGGTGGGTTTCATTGTCTTTCTAATATTGGTTTTGATTAATTTTGTGGTCATAACCAAAGGTGCTGGAAGGATTGCTGAAGTTGCCGCAAGGTTCACCTTAGATGCTATGCCAGGGAAACAAATGGCCATAGATGCCGATCTCAATGCTGGGTTGATTGATGAAAAAGAGGCAAGAAGGCGGAGAGAGGAGATAGCTAAAGAGGCAGAATTTTATGGGGCTATGGATGGTGCCTCTAAATTTATTCGAGGGGAGGCTATAGCTGGTCTTATCATTACGGTAATAAACATTATTGGGGGGATTCTTATTGGCACCTTGCAGAAGGGACTTGATCTATCTACCTCTGCCAAGACATATACCATTCTAACCATTGGTGATGGTCTTGTTTCTCAGCTTCCTGCCATAATAGTTTCTACCTCAGCAGGTATTATTGTTAGCAGGGCTGCAGCAGAGTCAGGCATGGGACGAGATATAGCCAAACAATTTGCCTTAAGGCCTGAAGCCCTCTTTCTGGCAAGTGGGGCTGTCTTTGCCCTTGGTTTGATTCCAGGCCTTCCCTTTTTTCCCTTTTTGGTCTTTTCCCTTTTGCTATTTGCCCTGGGAGCCCTTTCTTATAAAAATCTCCAGAGAGAGGAGCTAAAGCCTTTAGAAGAGGCTCTACCTCCTGCCCCTCCTGAAGTAGAGGAGGTAAGACCTGTTGAGCTGTTAGCTGTAGAGTTGGGCTATGCTTTGATATATCTTGCTGACGAGTCAAGAGGGGGAGATCTGCTTGAGCGTATTAAGGGTTTGAGGAAACAAATAGCTCAGGAGATGGGCTTTATTGTGCCCTCCGTGCATGTGCGAGACAACTTGACACTAAAACCAGGGGAGTATCAGATCCTTATCAAAGGAGTGGAGGTTGCCAGAGGTGATCTCCTTCCCAATTATTATCTTGCTCTGCCACCCTATCCTGATGCCTTAGCCCCTGAAGGGGCCATACCTACAGTTGAGCCAACCTTTGGTATGAAGGCCTATTTTGTCTCTGAAGAATTAAGAGAAACAGCGGAAATGGCAGGGTTCACTGTAGTGAGCCTCTCTACTGTTATAACTACCCACCTATCTGAAGTAATCAAGAGTTATGCCGATGAGTTGCTCACTAAACAAGAGGTTCAAAAGATCATTGATACCATGAATAAATATTATCCCAAACTCGTAGAGGAGACCCTAAATACGGTAAATCTGAGCACCATCCAAAAGGTTTTGCAAAATTTGGTTAGGGAAGGGGTTCCCTTAAAGGATATGGTTACTATTTTTGAGACATTAAGTGATTATGGGGCTAATATAAAGGATCCAGATATATTAACGGAGTATGTTCGTCAGAGGATGGGAAGAATGTTAGTTAAGCCCCATTTAGTGGATGGTAGGCTTCCCTGTATCCTTTTAGGGGAAGATATTGAAGAGATTTTGAGAAAGAGTCTGCAAAGGACTGAGCAAGGTATTTTTTTAATGATAGATCCTAAAATAGGCTCTAAAATTGTAACTGCCCTCTCTCAGGCTGTGGAAAGGATAGCGCAAAAAAACATAATTCCTGTTATTTTAACGGGGCCCACAGTGAGGAGACATCTGAGAAAACTAATAGAGAGAACCTTGAAGCATGTCAGTGTTTTATCTCAGGCAGAGATTCCTGGAGAGACGCAGGTGGAGATCTTAGAGGTGGTAAGACTTGTAAGGGAATAGAGGGATGCGGATAAGAAAATTTAGGGCCAAGAATATGATTGAGGCTCTGAAAAAGGTAAAAGAGGAGCTTGGTGAAGAGGCTGTTATTATTGATTCTGGAAAGGTTAGGGAAGGTGATACCGAACTTTATGAAGTTATTGCTGCCATTGAGGAAAGAGAGATTGAGGTAAGCTCTTCTCCTGCGGTAAAACCTGTGGAACTTAGTTTTTCTTTCTATGAAGAGCTTAAAAGGGAGCTAAAGGAGATTAAGAGGGCTATTAGAGAGCTAAGAAGCCATGAATTTAAGGGAGAAGATTTTTGGTCTTGGATAAGAGAGGGTGCTCCTGAGGACATAGCTATGGAGCTTTCTAAATGTTCTGGTAACCTCAAAGAATATTTATTAGAAAAGATTCGTAAGAAGGGGGTTTGTCCTCTCTCTCGAATTCAGGTCTTCATTGGTGAGGCTGGTGTGGGGAAAACGACCTCTCTTTTTAAAATAGCCTTTTGGTATAGGTATTATAAAAAGAAGAAGGTCACCATAGTGAGTGCTGATAACTACAAAGTGGGAGCCAAAGAGGAGGCTCAGAAATTGTCCCATCTTTTGGAGATGCCCTTTCTTATCTCAGACTTTGAGGAGCTACAAAATCATCTCCCTGTCCTTTTGGAAAGTCAAGATTTTATTTTTATAGATACCCCAAGTTTGGGAAAAAGATTTACACCCCAGGAATTAGCAGAGGTTTTTTCCCTATACCCTTCCTTTAGATTTCACTGGGTTATAAGGAGTACCGATTATGGGGAATCCAATTTATCTTTATGGGAAGAGCTCAAAAGTCTTCCTATTGAAGGAGTAGTATTAACCTTTCTGGATAAATATATCAAAGGGCCAAGACTCTTTTGGCTCTTGCGAGAAGATATTCCATTACCGCACTTTGTTACCCAAGGTGAGCGGATCCCTGAAGATATAGAGAAAGTAGATGAAAAAAAATTGGTAGAAATTTTTATGAGAGGTATAAAAGAACATAAAACATAAGGTAGGAAGTGAGGAGGTGTTATGAAGAGTTTTTCTGTAGCCAGTGGTAAAGGAGGGGTAGGCAAGACAAGTTTTGTTATTAATCTTGCCTTAATTTTAGAGGAGTTGAACCAAAGGGTGCTCATTTTTGATGCCGATTTAGGTCTTGCTAACGTAGATATTATGCTTGGTCTATCACCAAAATTTGATATTAGGTATGTGCTAAATGGCCAGCTCAATTTGAAAGATATCATATTAAAGACGGAATATGGCTTTTCCATCATTCCTGCAGGATCAGGTGTTACAGAACTGACTCAACTAAATACCTCTCAAAAACTCTTACTTCGGGCCCAGATGGAGGAGGCCTTTCAACCCTTTGATTACCTCTTTTTCGATATTTCCGCAGGTATTTCAGAAAATGTCCTTTTCTTCACCCAGCTTGCTGAAGAGAGGATTGTCCTGGTTACCCCAGAGCCAACTTCCATGGCTGATGCCTATGCCTATCTAAAGGTTGCTTATCGTAAAGCCAGGGTAAAAGAGTTTAACATAGTAGTAAATATGGCTAAAGATGAATCTGAAGGCAAGAAAATCTATCAGCAGTTACTCTATGTTAGCGAAAAATTTCTTCCAGAGATCAAACTAAGTCTACTGGGAGCTTTACCTTATGATGAGTGCGTCAAAAGGGCTATTAAGGCACAGATTCCCTTTGTAAAATATTGTCCAGATGCTAAAATTAGTGTAAGAATGCGAGAAGTTGCGTATAAGCTCTTAAATAGGAGGAGTAGTAAGAGAGAAAGGGAATTAGAGATGTTTCTTGAGAGATTCAGTAATCTTTAGAGGAAACTACCAGTGATGAAAGTATCTAATTATAGACCTCCATTAGAGAAAGTAGTAGAGGACTTTTTACCCAGAATAAACCATTTAGCAAGTAAGTATGCCTATTTAGGGTATCCAGTTTTATCTAAAGAAGATCTTGTATCTGCGGGCATCATAGGTCTCATAGAGGCCTACAAGCGTTTTGATCCTTCTAAAAAAGTTAATTTTAGGACCTATGCAGAATATAGAATTAAGGGTGCTATACTTGATGAGATTAGAAAAGTAGATATAATACCAAGGAGTGTTAGAGATAAAATATCTGAATTAGAGCAAAAGATTAGAGAGCTTCACCTAAGACTTGGTAGGATGCCAGAGGAAGAGGAAGTGGCAGAGGCCTTAGGCATGACACTGGAGGAATATCATAAGTTTTTAGAGAGCATTAAGGGAGTTTCCTTTGTAGATATAGAAACCCTTAAACAGAAGATGCCTGATCTGGAAGAAGAGGATATTTTTGAGTTTCTACCTGGGGTTCATTCTCAAGATGATCCCTTTGAAAAATATCAACTTAGGGAAATCCAGGAGAAATTAGAAAAAGCCTTAGAACTGTTGACAGAAAAGGAGAGACTGGTCTTAGCTCTTTATTACTATGAAGACCTGAGTATGAAAGAAATAGCCAAGGTATTAGGTTATACAGAGGGTAGGATTTCACAAATTCACAATCAGGCCATTATGAAATTGAGAACTATCATAAACCGCTAAGGAGGGAGGGAGATGCCATTAGATCTTAACATGAAGATCTTGATTGTCGATGATTTTTCCACCATGAGAAAAATTATCCGTAACATCTTAACACAGCTTGGTTTTAAGAATATTCTGGAGGCAGATGATGGGACTACTGCTTTAGAGATATTGAGTAAGGAGAAAGTGGATTTGGTGATCTCTGACTGGAATATGCCGAAGATGAGCGGTCTTGAGCTTTTAAAGGCCATAAGATCTAATGAAGCCACTAAGGACCTTCCTTTTATAATGGTAACTGCAGAGGCTCAAAAGGAGAATATTCTCGAAGCTATTAAATATAAGGTTAATCAATATATTGTGAAACCCTTTACTCCAGAAACTCTGAAAGAAAAACTTGAAAAGGTTTTTGGAGGATAATTTGAGAGAGGATGTCAAAAGGGAATTGGAAGGTCTCAGGGACGATACTTCAGAAAAAACAGAGGCCCTAATAGAGGACCTTCTTGAAGAGGGAAAAGAGGGCTCAACTAAAGGGCCTGTTTCTCCTGTTTCCAAAAATTGGAAAGGTTATCTGGTGTTTGTTGGGATTTTTCTTATCCTTTTTTCTATAGGGCTTGGCCTTTTTTTCCTATGGAATCTCATTAAGGCCCCTTATCCTAAGGAGGTTTCCAAGGAAAAAGTAGGTCTTGCAGTTGAGGCAGAAAAGGCTAAGGAAGTAAAAAAAGAAACTGAGAAAGAAGTCAAAGAGATAGCTACTTTGGAAAAAGAGAAGGGTGTTTCCACGAAAGGAGAGGGAGAAAAGAAATATAATTACCACTTGAAACTTGCTAATTTCCTTTTTCCTCTGGAGGAAAAGGCTTTTTTAAAGGTGGATGTCTATCTGTATTTTGAAAGTTACGATAAATTGAAAAGGGCTCAGAGTAAAGAGTTTGATTTGCGAAGATTTTTTCACCATGAATTAAAAAAGGTTGAAATTAGTGTTTGGAGAAGGGAAGATAAGCTAAAGGATTTGGAAGAGAAGTTAAGGGTTTTGATAAAAAAGGAGAATTTAGAGGTTTCTCCTGAAAGGCTTGAACTTGAGGGAGTAATTCTAAAAACTTAGGAAATGCTCAGAGATTATTTAATTTATCTATTGGTTTTTTTTGATTTTATAATTCTTATTTTTTTAATTTTTTTATACTTTCGTTTTAAAAAGCTCATTAATTTTCCTTGGGAGGAGCTTGAGGCATCTATAGAGCGAGCTCAAGAGCTGGTAGAAAAATTAAGAGAAATAAAAAGAGGGAGCCTTAAAGGGGAGACCTCCTCTAAAGAGCAAAATCACCTCATCCAGGTTGTGGATCTATACAAAAAGGGCTTTAATCCTAAGGAGATTGCAAAAAATCTTGGTCTAAGCACTGGGGAGGTAGAGATAATTTTAAAGAAAAAGGGACTACTTTAGAGATAGATGCAGATAAGTGCTCCAACTCCCATTTATTACCTTCCTGAAAATCTTTGGAGCCTTTTTACCAGACCAGGAAGAGAGCTTGCGGTAAGAGTTCTACAAATCGAAGGAAAGTTGTTGTATTTAGAATTAGGTGGACACAAGTTTCAAGCAAGATTAGCTGGCACCCTTAATCCAGAGGATTTTGTCCCAGGAGAAGTACTTAAAGTGAGAGTTCTTAAAACAGAGGGTCCTGTTGTGTTAGAGTTAATGGAGAGTTCTCGGGGTAAAGGTGAGGCCAATATGTTGTATCTCTTAGTCAAGGGAAAAGAAAGTGAGTCACTATCCCCCCAGGTTTTAGCCAAGGAGGCAAGAAGAGAAGCCATAGGCCTAACAGAAATGCTCAAGCTCTTAGTTCAGAAAGCTGGGATCAAGGAAAAAAGAGAGGGCCTAAAGAATATAGAAGAGTTTCTGGGAAGGGAAATAGAGTTGAGTGATTTTTTCCTTGAAGAGGATAGGGTTTTTATGCCCTTTCTTTTACAGGATAAAAAGTCTTGGGGCTATTTAGAAATTTTACCCCCTAAGGAAAAGGCAGGTAAGGTGAGAATTTTTCTTTTGAAATTATTTTTGCAATATCTTGGATATGTAGAGGGAATATTCTATTATACTGATGATAGTTTAGAGATAGATCTCTTTTTTTCGGAAAAGGGGGCTTGGGAATGGGCAAGAGAATATCTCAGAGAACTAAGAAGGGAGCTTTCCTTTTCTTCAAAATCTGTTAAGATAAATCTTGAAAAGAGAGAGGTTTCACCAGGGCAAATTTTAGAGAGGATAGGCTAAAGCTATGGGTGTCTATTTCGATAAACCAGGGCCACAGAATACTGAAGCATGTATTGAGATAGTTAGAGGGGCTCTCAGAGAGCGAGGGATTAAACACCTGGTGGTAGCCTCTACCTTTGGAGATACGGGGCTTAAATTTGCTAAGGCTCTATGGGGAGAAGAGGTAAACCTTGTTGTAGTTACCCACAATGTGGGTTTCCGAGAGCCTGGCACTATAGAAATGGAGGAAAGAGTTAGAGAGGAGCTTATTGCACTTGGGGCTAAGGTCTACACTGGTACCATGATATTTAGGAACATTGGTGCGGCCATAAAATCTCAATTCCACTACTCTGAAGAGGCTCTTATCGCTCAAACCCTTAGGATCTTTGGGCAGGGGCTAAAGGTCTGCGTAGAGATTGTCTTAATGACCTGCGATGCTGGTCTTATACCTCCTGAAGATGTAATTGCTGTGGCTGGTACGGCAAGAGGAGCAGATACTGTAGCTATAATTAAGGCTATGCCTTCTAATATGTTCTTTAATCTCAAGGTGAGAGAAATTTTAGCTAAACCGAGGGATTGGTAATGAAAAAGGCCCTGGTGGTAGATGACTCCAAGGCTATAAGACAAATTGAAAGAAAATATTTAGAAGAAATGGGTTTTTTTGTTTTAGAGGCAGAAAATGGAGAAGAGGCCCTCAACATCCTCAAAGAAAATTCTGATATTGCTATCATTCTACTTGATTGGCATATGCCTGTGATGAATGGCTATGAATTTTTGAAGAATTTGCGTCAAAGGCCAGAATACGATCATATAAAGGTGATGATGGTTACTACGGAAAATCAACAGAAGAGTGTAATCGATGCCCTCATGGCTGGGGCTAATGAGTATCTCATGAAGCCCTTTGATAAGGAGATGTTAGAAACAAAGTTGAAATACCTATTAGAGGGTTTTTAGGGCTTAACTATGATAAAAGTGCTTATTGTTGATGACTCAGCTATAATGAGAAAACTTATTACTGACATACTTAAGAAGGATCCAGACATTGAGGTTGTGGGCCAGGCTTCCAATGGAAGAGAGGCTATAGAGAAGGCTAAGCAATTAAAACCAGAGGTAATCACTCTTGATATTGAAATGCCTGAAATGGATGGTTTGACAGCTTTGTCTATATTGAAAAAAGAGCTACCTAATAGCAAGATCATCATGTTTTCCTCTTTAACCCAAGAGGGAGCTAAAGCTACTCTTGAGGCCTTAGCTAAGGGGGCCTTTGATTTTGTGCCTAAGCCTTCTACTAAGTCCTTTTTAGAAAGTGTAAAAAAAATAGAAAATGAGCTCATTCCTAAAATAAAGGCGGCAGGGGATCTGCCTGAACATAAAATTTGTAGAACATTCTTTCAAGCCACAAAAGCAAAACTTCGTGCAGGCCTTTACAAGGTGTTAGGTATCGGAGTTTCTACAGGAGGTCCACAAACCCTTTTGGAGATCTTTCGAGAAATGCCGGCTAATTTTCCAGCCCCTATTTTGATAGTGCAACATATGCCTCCACTTTTCACTAAGCAACTTGCTGAAAGATTAGACAAGGTTACTCCTCTTAAGGTCAAAGAGGCTGAGGATGGGGAGCCTGTAAGGGAAGGTTTTGTCTATATAGCCCCTGGTGATTATCACATGACAGTTAGTGCTGAAAATAGAGAGAAGAGGATACGGCTAAACCAAGGTCCTCCAGTTAATAACTGCAGGCCAGCAGTTGATGTATTATTCAATTCCTTGGCTGAGGTCTATAATGGCACATGCCTTGCATTAGTGTTAACTGGAATGGGTAAGGATGGAGCAGAGGGGGCTAAAAAGATTAAAGCCAAAGGAGGAGCTGTGTTAGCTCAGGATGCCAAGAGTTCCGTTGTTTTTGGTATGCCACGGGCAGTAATTGAGGCTGGAGTTGCTGATGAGATTTTAAATCTCTCTGAAATATCTAAGCGTCTTAAGGAGCTTTTTAGGGTGATATAGGAGATGGATAGAGAAATATTTAATTTTTTCACCACCTTAGTGGAAAAGGTAAGTGGTATATCCTATCAAGCAGGCAAGGAATATCTTCTGGAAAGTAGACTTAGGGAGTTAGCTCTCACCTTGGGATATAAAGATATAAAGAGTTTTTATGAGTATGTGCGTAAAGGCCTCACTCCAAAGGTATTGAACCAGATCATAGATACCTTGACCACTAATGAGACCTATTTTTTTCGGGATCACCATCCTTTTGAGGCCCTTAAAAACCAAATCCTACCAGAACTATTTAAGACTCGTGCACCTCAGAAAACTCTTTATATCTGGTCTGCAGCCTGCTCCACAGGTCAAGAACCTTATAGCATTGCCCTGTTGTTAAGAGAATATTTTTCCAACTATTTATCACAATACAAGGTATACATTTATGCCACTGATATTTCTGAATCTTCTTTAAAAAAGGCTAAAGAGGGGATCTATAATCAAATTGAGGTTAACCGTGGTTTGCCTATAACATTTTTAGTCAAATACTTTAAACAGGATGGTAGTCACTGGAAAATTGATGAAAGTATAAGGAAAATGGTTAAATTTGAGTATTTAAACCTTTTAGAGGTGTCTAAAAAAGTTAGAGAAAAATTTGATTTAATCCTCTGTCGATATGTTCTCATTTATTTCAACAAAGAAGTGAAGACCCAGGTTTTTCAATCCCTCTGGAATTGTCTCCAAAAAGGGGGTTATCTCCTCCTTGGAGCTTCCGAAATTCCTCCTTCAAATCCACCTGATATGGAAAAGAAAATTATAAATAATTCAGTTGTATATTACAAAAAACCTTAGCCAAATGGAGGTTTTGTATGATTGATGAGGACATTTTGAAGGATTTTTTAGTTGAAGCAAAGGATGGTATTGCCAAAATGGAAGAGGAGTTTATAGAGCTTGAAAAAGAGAAGGGAAATATAGAGATCCTTAAGAGCCTCTTTAGATCAATGCATTCTTTAAAGGGGGCAGCTGGCTTTTTTGGTTTTAAGTCTCTTGAGGGGGTAGCTCATTTTGCTGAAGATATCTTGGCCAAATTAAGGGATGGTCTATTAGAGGCCAATGAAGAAATCATAGATGTCTTACTTAGATGTTTAGATCAGATAAAGTATATTGTGGCCTATATAGAAGAAAATAAAACAGAACCACTTGATGACAGAATATTAGAGTTTTTAGTTGAGCTATCCAATTTTAGTGACCGCTTAAAGAAAAAGGGGCAGGAGGAAGCTAAGGTTGAGCTTAAGGAGAGAGAGCAGGAAGGTGTTTTAGGAACAGAGGTTCTCTCAAGTAGGGTAGAGGAATCGCCTGGGCAAGAAATAGAAACTAAGCCAGGTTCTGAAGAAAGACCCAAAGTAGAGCCTCAAGCTGCTCCTCAAGTAATTCCAGAGAAAGGAGCTCATAAAGAAGATAAAGGGGTGCCCTCTCCTCCTAAGGAACTTACGGAAACCCACATTAAGGTTGATGTGAAACTTCTTGATAGTTTAATGAATTTGGCAGGAGAGTTAGTCTTAGCTAGAAACAGGGTTGTCCAACTTGCCAACAGATCGAACGATCCTGATCTTATAAGAAGTGTGCAAACCCTCTCCATGGTGACCACAGAGCTTCAAGAGACCATCATGAAAACAAGAATGCAGCCTATAGGCGTGGTCTTCAATAAATTTCCTCGCATTGTGCGAGACCTCTCCAAAAGTTTGGGTAAAAGAGTAAATCTTCATTTAGAGGGCACAGAAACTGAGCTTGATAGATCTATTATTGAGGCTATAAAGGATCCTCTGACCCACTTAGTTAGAAATTCTATAGATCACGGTATTGAAGATCCTGATTATAGAGTACAAGTTGGGAAACCGCCTGAGGGTAACCTCATCCTAAGAGCGTATCATGAGGGGGGACAGGTTGTTATTGAGATTGAAGATGATGGAAAGGGTATAGATCTTGAAAAGGTCAAGCAGAAGGCCATAGAAAAGGGACTGGTTTCGGCAGAGGAAGTCAATCGCCTATCAGAAAGAGAGATTCTCTCCTTTATTTTCAAATCTGGTTTTTCTACAGCAGAGAAAGTTACCCAGATTTCAGGCCGTGGCGTGGGCATGGATGTAGTTAAAACAAATATAGAAAAATTAGGCGGCTCTATAGAAATTAACACAATTTTGGGTAAGGGAACTACGGTTAGAGTTAAAATACCTCTTACCTTAGCTATTATTCCTGCACTCATTGTCACCTCACAAGAGGATAGATATGCTATTCCACAGGTGAATTTAAAGGAAATTGTAAGCATTGATCCTAAAAAAGACATTTTGTATTTAGGGCAAAGTCAGTTTTACAGATTAAGGGGAGAAATCATACCCATAATTTCCCTATCCCATATCTTAAGAAAATCCAATGGAAAAGAAGAGAGGAATTTACTTATCCTTAATACTGGAGAGAGATTTTATGGGCTTTTAGTGGATAGAATATACGACTCAGAAGAGATTGTGGTAAAACCTCTGGGAAAGTGGTTTAAAGGTATCCCCATATATAGTGGGGCTACCATTATGGGAGATGGGAAACTTGCTCTTATTCTTGATGTGGTTGGCCTAAGCAAATATGTGGGCCTAAAGACAGAGGAGATTGAGAGGGCCTTTGAGGAGAAAAAGATTAAAATGGCTGGAGAAGAGGTTCAATTTATACTTCTTTTTGATGTGGGAGATACAACTTTGGCTCTACCTCTTGCCCTCATTGCCAGGCTCGACAAGATTAAGGCTGAAGAAATAAAATTTGTTGGTGGAAAAGAGATCATCATCTACAAAAACAGAGTCATTCCTATTTTAAGACCGGAAAATTACTTACCTATTCAAGGTATGATGCCCCAAGAGGAATATAGTCTTCTTTTCTTTACTGAAAGGGATAAGACCTGTGCCATACTATGTTCGAGGATCGTTGATACAATTGAGACTACTCTACAAGTGGAGACAGATCTCTATGTTCAGCCAGGTATTTTAGGGTATAAAATAATAAATGATAAAACTGTTCTTTTTATTGATATTTATAAGATAATAGAAATGTATGATCCAGAGTGGTTCTTAGTTAAGCGTGAAGCGGAAGAAGAGGTTCCCTTGACTATACTTCTTGCTGAAGATTCTCCCTTTTTCCAGAATCTTATTAGTAACTATCTCACACAGGCTGGATTTATAGTAGAATTAGCACCAAACGGTGAAGAGGCTTTGAAAAAACTTAAGTCAGGTTTTAGACCTGATCTTATTATAAGTGACATTGAGATGCCACAAATGGATGGCTTTCAACTCGTCAAAGAGATAAGAAGTATGCCTGAATTTAGAGAGGTGCCCATTATGGTGCTTACTTCTCTAACTGGAGAGGATGTGAAACGCAAGGTTTTTGAATTAGGAGCAAATGCCTATGAGGTAAAACTTGAAAGAGAAAGGGTGCTTGCAACCATAATGAGGTTGTTGGAGCACAAAAAGGCGAAAGCTGAAAGCCTTTAATCCCCATGGCAGAGCATTATTATTACAATTCAAAGGATTTAAAAAAAATATTTAGAGAGAGTGTAAAGTTATTACATCCTGATCGAGGTGGAGATAGGGAAGAATTTCTAAAATTTTTATCTTGGTATAATGAGTTACCTAAAAGCGTCATAAGGCCTCAGAGGTTAGAAGCGAAGAGAGGAACTTATCGCCCTGGCCCCTCCTTTTTTAAGACTATAACTCTCTCCATTAAAGAAGTGTCTCTGGGGCTTAGAAAAAAGATAAAACTTCCCTTAAAAGAGATAGACTGTCCTTATTGTCAGGGTTTAGGTATAGAGCAAAGCAGGAATAAAGTGGCCTGTTCTTATTGTGCTGGGGAGGGTGTATTAAAGTTAAATTCAGGAGATGAGGTAATTTTGCAGAGGTGTACCTTTTGTGCTGGTCGTGGTTATTTTTACCGTGAAACTTGCCCCCATTGTAGAGGTAAAGGTAAACTAAAGGAAGAAATGGAAATAGAGATATCTTTACCTTTAGGATTGCGAGAGGGTGATTTACTCTTTATTTCTAAAGAGGCCTTAGGGACAAAAACAGATTTTTATTTAGAGATTGAACTTGAGAGGCATCCTTTTTGGAGACTCGAAGGCCCTAACCTTATTTATGAACTGAAAATACCCTTCTGGGAAATTTTATTAGAGGAATTTATTGATATTGAAACCTTAGAGGGAAAGGAGAGAATTTCGACCATCCTTTTTAGAAAAGGTGATCCTGTTATCCTGCCCAAAAGAGGCCCCTTTTTACCTGATGATAACTTATGGAAAAGGGGTGATCTTATAATCTATTTGAAACCCTTATTTCCAGAGTCCTTATCCGCAATGGCTAAAAGATATTTAGAGAAATTTAAACATACTCTAATGGAGGAGAGATATGAAGGGCCATGAATTAGCTTTATCTAAGGATGCAAAAAAACACCTCTCACTGCAAGAGACCGCTACTATAGTTACTTTTTGCATAGGAAATCATCTATTTGGTGTTCCTGCAGATAAGGTAGTAGAAATTAATAAAGACTTGGAAATTACCCGCGTGCCTTTAGCCAGTGATTATATCAAGGGTATAATGAATTTAAGAGGACAAATTTTGACTGTAATTGATCTCGGCAAAAAACTGGGAATAGAGTATGGTTCCAAACACCAGTTGAATCTTATAGTGCGCAATCAGGATGAAATGGCCTCTCTTTTAATAGAGCGCATAGATGATATATTAGAAATTCCCGTTATTAAACTGGAAGAACCCCCAGAAATTATCGAGGGAATTAAAAGAGAGTTTGTTGAGAAGGTATATCAGCTACCAGATAGACTCTTGATTATTTTAAACATGGATAAAATTTTTGATATTTAATCTTCTTCCAAGATACCAGCAAAATTAAGAAAGACCTTCCATTTTTCCTTTTTATGTTTAGGAAACTCTTCTAATATGAGCGCCTGCCAGCGCGGGACTTTAGGTGTCTTTAAGAGTTTTAGCCCTGCCTCTTCAGGGGTCCTGTTGCCCTTTTTGAGATTACATTTTTTACAACAGAGAACCACATTGGTCCAGATGGTTTTGCCTCCTCTACTTTTAGGTATTACATGGTCAATAGTCCTCTCTTTGGGATTCTTTAGAAGTTTACCACAATATTGACAGGTAAACTGATCTCTTAGAAAAAGGTTTTGTCTGGAAAAGATAACCTCATGTTGAGGGAGAGACTCATAAAAGGGGAGATATATGGCCTCTGGAACAAGGATAGTAATCGATGGACTTCTAATAAATTGCAAACCCTGAGAGGTCCCATTTTCGTAAAACTTGCTAATTTTTATCCATTCTTCAAAGGTATGAGTAGTCCAATCTGAGGTTATAACCTTGGCAGTGCCTTTGACTAAATGACAAATAGCCCGTTGAAGTGTGGTTATCTGTGTAGCCTGATAATACTTATTTAGGACTAAGACCTTTTCTTGGAGACTTGTGGCCCTCACCTCCTATTAACTAACCACTGGACAGGTCATCGTGTGATTAATGGCAGATATACTCTGAAATTTCTCTAAAAGTAATTTGGAAATGTCTTCATAACGGGGAACCTCTATCTCCACAATGATATCATAAGGCCCCATAATTACATCTAAACGCTTTACTTCAGGAATTTTCTTTAACTCTTCAACTACCTTTTGTGTTTGTCCTATCTGTGTGTTTATTAGGACATAGGCCCTGATAGTCATAGGTAACTCCTCCTTTTTGGCAAAAATTTATTATATTATAATGTCAAGTTTTAAAAAAACAAGGCTTACCCTGAGGGTGTTCTATAAAGGTCAGCCACCCCAAAAGTTTATCAAAAAGAGGGGACAAAGCTCCCCTGCAAAATAGAAAAAGGATAGTAACTAAGGGGAAATTTAAAAAAAGAGAGT
>Ga0105163_1000313_pt1 | contig 29770 bp, 28 predicted proteins | sample JNZ110809AmetaG_FD_81531 | JGI IMG/M metagenome (GOLD analysis project Ga0105163, IMG submission 81531) | Hot spring microbial communities from Jinze hot spring, China to study Microbial Dark Matter (Phase II) - JNZ 110809A | ecosystem: Environmental > Aquatic > Thermal springs > Hot (42-90C) >... | reverse complement strand
ACTTAGCACTCTATGGAGATCCTCTATCAGGCCTTCAGATAATCGGATTTTTGGAAAGTAGGCTTTTATCCTTTAAAAGGTTATTTCTCTTAGATACCAATGAAGGGGCTCTTCCCCCCACAACGCCTCTAAATCCACTCCTCACCGAGGAGATCAAAACTTATCTCGGGCTCCCCATCTACAGAAACGAACTTTGGGATTATTACTTTGAGAGGCTCATTAGCTCTTCAGAGGAGATTTTCATTTTCTATCTAAAGACAGAAAAGGGGAAAGACGACCTCTTAGGAGAGCCCTCTCGTTACATACAGAAACTTAAGTGGAAAAGGGAAAAAGAGGGTAGAAACCTAAGGGAGGAGCCTTTCAAGTTACTTATCTCTACCCCAGGGGAGATAGAGGCCTTGCCTAAGGGGGAGAAGGAACAAGCCCTAATCCAGAGGATGATCAAATATAGTGGACTTAGCCGTTATGCCTTAGAAACTTACCTCACCTGTCCTGTAAAATTCTATTTTCACTACCTCCTTTCCCTTAAGGAACAAGAATCTCTCTCCTTAGAAGAAAAAGAGGTAGGTCTTTTCTTACACACCTTTTTTGAGGAATTTTTCAAAAATTACTTAAACAGATCCCTTTCCTTTGGGGAAATAGTTAAGGAAAAAGACTGGACTAATCTCTTTAACCAGCTCTGGCAAGCATACAATTTTGACCAAAAACTTGATCCCTTAAGTGCCTTTCTATCCTATAAGATTGCTTATGCCTCCATTGAGAGATATTTTCATTATCTTTGCCGACTTGAGGAGGACTCCATAGAGAAAACCATAGTTCTGGGAGTAGAAGAAAATCTCCAAAGAAGGGTAGTCTTACACTTTAGTCCCCATGGAGTAAGCGAAGTTGTCTACTGGGGAAGAGTTGACTTTATTATTAAGAGGGTTCTCCGAAATGGTAGCTCTCTTTATCTAATTCTTGACTTTAAAAGTAATCCTTCAACCAAACCTACCCCTCGCAATCTGAATAAACTTATTGATTTTACACCCCCCTCAGATTATAAAAAAGAATCCCTCTTTGCTGTAAAAAAACTCTTCGGTAGCAATCTCACCAACTTTCAACTCCTTTTCTATCTCTATCTTTACTTAGACAATCTTGAAAAACTGGAGAAAGAAGAACCTTTCTTTAACTTCAATGCAGGCTACATAACACCAACTGACTTCAAGGAACCAGAAAGTTATCTCTTTAAAAGCTCCTCTAAGAAAAAAAATACCAAAAGAGAAAAAGCCGCTTCAAGGGAGGAATTCTTAAACCTATTAAAAGAAAGCTTTGAACCCCTCCTATTTTGGCTTACTCAGCACCTTGTTGAAACGCAAGAATTTTATTTCACTGAAAAGGATGATGACTGTAAATACTGTCCTTACAAAGTTCCTTGTAAAATCTTGCGCATAGAGGAGAGACCCCATGGGAAGCCCTATTAAACTTGTCCTGGCCCAAATGGAAATAGAGCCAAATCTTGAGAAAAACTTAGACAAAATCTTAGAGATTCTGCAAAAAGCAGAGGGAGAAGTTTACCTCTTCCCAGAGCTTTCTCTGACGGGCTATCAGGACTTAAGTAAACTTGCCCCTTCTCAAATTAAGGAAGCCTTGGAAGAGATTCAGGCAAAAGCAGGCCAAAAAATTATCTTAATGGGAGCGCCCCATCCTCAAAACCCCTACACTAACGGCTATTTCTCTATCTCAGCAAAGGGAATTGAGCTCTTAGCGGAAAAGCAGCTTCTCTTCCCTGGTCTTGACGATAAAATCGGCCTGCATATTGGCTTCAGAAGAGGATGCATACAACTAAGAGAGGGGATTCGTCTTGGCATAATTCTATGTTTTGAATTGAGAAGTCCTGAGCTTGCCAGATCCTTTATTGCAGAGGGGGCTTTAGGCTTAGTGGTTCCTGCACAATGGCCAGCTGTTCGCATAGAGCATTTTATATCTCTTTTAAAAGCAAGGGCCATAGAAAATCAACACTATGTGCTGGGAATAAACGCAGTAGGACGAATTGATGATCTCATCTTGGGAGGAAGATCCAGAATCTATGCTCCCTCAGGAGAGGAGATTATAAGTCTTGGTGAGAGAGAAGAAATTGCTCAGATTTCCCTCCATTTTGAATCCAAAATACTTCCCTATCCCCTGAAAACTCCTTACACAGGAAAGGGAAAGCTCAAGAGCCTTGAACAGTTATTAGAGATAACAGCCAGACGGCGAAGCCTTGGACAAATTATGGTCTTCACTAATGGATGCTTTGATATTTTACACGCTGGACATGTTGATTATCTTGCCCAAGCAAGGGCACAGGGGGATTTTTTGGTGGTGGGGTTAAACAGTGATCTTTCTGTGAGAAAAATAAAAGGAGAAGAGAGACCTATTAATCCCCAAGAGCTAAGAATCAAAGTCTTATCAAGTCTTGACTCGGTAGATTACATTGTCCTCTTTGACGAGGAAACACCTGAAGAACTTATTAAGGCCCTAAGACCAGACATCTTGGTAAAAGGAGCTGATTGGGAGGAAGAAAAAATCGTAGGGGCTAACTTTGTTAAAAGCTATGGGGGGAAGGTGATACGCATCCCCTTTACCTACGAGATCTCCACAAGCAAGATATGGCAAAAATTAGTCAAGGAAAGAAGCACTTAAGAGATTTCTGATATGAGGGAGCTTATCATAGCTCTTGCCAGATCCCGATTGGAGACCTGATAAGTCCCACTATTAATTTTTTCCTGAAGTTCTCTAACTTTCTCTTCTCTTAGCTCTGGAAGCTTTTTAATCTCTTCCTTAGCACGCTCTATAGTAATACTAAGAGAGAGTTTAACCTGGTCTTGATCTATCTGGCCCTTCTCCTCAGAAACTCCCTTGGCCTCAATAGTTTTTTCTTGTCTAATTTCTTTATCCTTGGTTATAGGGGTTTTAGCGGTTATAATATCTGTTATCTTCATAGCCGAACCCTCAGTTTTTTATATATAAATCGGAACTTTTTAAATTTACTTTAATACCCTTTCCAAACTTTGCAAATACTCTTCAATCTTTTTCAAAAAGTAGGTTACACTCAAATAGTGTGACCTCCCTAAAGGCTGAAAGCTTAACCAATTTATCATAGGGCATGGCTTGTTTACTTCTTTTTATTCACTTTATTGCCCCCCTTAATAAGCTTAAGGCCTTAATTACATATATCCATTTAAAATTATGAAATATTAAAAAAATCTTAAGAGCAATTTCCCTAATTAACTAAAATAATGGTCTCTTTAAAAATCCTACAAATATTTTCAAGTTTTTGTCCTTGACTTTAGCAATATTTTAATTAAAGAATTTTATTAAACCAAATAAAAAATTATAAAAGGGAGGAGATTATGGGAAAACGGAAGGTTCTTTATTTACTTAGTTTACCTGTCTTTTTCATGTTTTCTTCCAACCTTTCGGGGCAAACTGCTAATGTAGAAATTAAAGGTGGGCCCATGCATCCACTTTGTAAAAGTTGCCATCAACCTACTCCTAATGTTATCATGGGGCTTTTAGATGCTGTCTCTTATAAAGCACAACTTTTAACTATTGATGTTGGAACACACAAAGAGACAATTAAATTTGATGAAAAAACATTAGTTAAAAATCTAAAAGGATTAGAAGATTTAAAAAATTTTAGAAACAGGGGATTTACCATTCAATATGAGGAAAAAGAAGGAGTGAAAAAGGCAGTCCTAATTTCCCGCTTTGATGTATTAAAATTAATTACAGAGGAGGATCGTTTAAATAAAGAAAAATTAAAAAACCTTTTAGCCGATGGTAAGAATGTCTACCTTTATGATTCCCGTCCCATGTCAGCCTATCAAGAGGCTCACATTCCTGGAGCCAAACCTCTACCTGCACCAGCTTTTGATCAATTTATCCGAAATCTTCCCCCTGATAAAAACGCAATAGTGATCTTTTATTGTGTCGGAGGTTGTTTAAGCCCCACCAATTACTTGAGAACAAAGGCCTTAGGTTATACAAATGTGAAAATCTATCTTGGAGGTTTCCCTGAGTGGATACAAAGTGAATATGCTATCACCACTCCAGAATGGATGAAAAAGGCCATAGAAGAAAAATACGCCTATGTCCTTATTGACCTTAGACCAAGACAAATGGTTAAAGAGGGATATATTGCTACCGCAGTATCTATTCCCTATGAAGACCTTCCTAAGATGAAAGATCAATTCCCTACCCAGAAAAAAGCTCCCATTATCCTCTACGGACCAAAGAAGGAAGAGGCTGCTAAATTAATCCTCTCCTGGGGCTACAAAAATGTTAGAATCTTGCCCATCGAATTTGAGGACTGGAAAAAAAGAGGATTCCCTATAGCCGCTGGAGAACCACAAACCAAGATTGTCTATGTACCTAAAGCCAAACCAGGAACCATTCTCCCCAGTGAGTTCCTCAAAATAGCCCAAAATCCACCTGCCAATACCCTCATCATTGATGTCAGAAACCCTGATGAAGTAAAGGAAGGAAAAGTTAAGGCCGCTAAAAATATACCCCTTGATGAACTGGAGCACAGATTAGCCGAAATACCCAAAGATAAGGATATAATACTCTATTGCGAAACAGGAATTAGGGCCCAAATGGCTCACGAAATTTTAAAGAAACATGGAATTAAATCCAGATATCTGGAAGGCCGAGTGCATTTCACCAAAGACGGTAAAGTTCAAGTGGACCTGGAATAAAACGATGTTAGAGGTGGGGCCTTTCACTCCCCACCTCTTATTTTGAGCTCAAGGTTTATCTTAAAGTCCGGTAGTAAATAAACCTCAGATCTAAGAAGACATCTTTTTTAACACATCTTTGTAGTAAAGATCAAAGACAATTCCTGTAGTTCTGAAAACTAAATGGGAAAATTTAGAGTAAGGTATCGAAAGAAAGAGGAGGAAAACTGTAATCAGGTGAGCAATATAAATGAGTCCAGTTAGATTATAAAGCATAGGAAGGGTTCTAAAAACAACGATACCAAAACCAGTGACACCAACAAGCAGTATAAGCCAAAGCAAAAAACTATCAGGATAAGAAGTCTTAAGGGAATTCTCAAGAACTGCCCTATTCCTGCCAGAAATAAGGCCGATCACCCCGTAGAGAAGAAGTAGGCCACCTATATAACCCATCCATTTCACTGGATGTGTGAAGGGATTCCATGGCGTATGCATCCCAAGAAGATCAGCAAAAACAAACACGGTGCCTGTAGTAATGAAAAGAACAATAAATCCAAAGAGAAGCATCTTGTGAGGATTAGCCCTCCACGAATTGGCACCACATTTCTCAAAACGGCTGTGATTAAGAATTTCCTTTATGGCTGGGATTAAATAATTGGAAAGTATAGTTCCTAACCCATATCTATAGGCCTGTGGAATATTGTAGTAATCGAGATAGGTATTCCACATTTTACTCACCGCATTGGCCATAATGATGATCACAAAAGCTGCTAATGAAAGAAATACAATGTCTATCATCAATACTCTGGCAGGAAGATCTATAAATCCAATCTTGTAATAAATTTCATTATAGGGGAATGAGGTAGCATCTAAGAAGTTAGGTAAACCCTGAAAAGTAACTAAAGTTACCAATAAGATATAAGACAAAGCTATAAGAATTAAAATTGGTAGCCCCCAGGAATGATTAAAAAAGGTGTTTAGAAATTTAAAAGGAAGTAACTCTCTTGTTACCAAAAGGCGTAGAGATGCAAAGACATCCCCAGGTCTCGCATTCCTTGGACAGTACTTAGTACAATCTCCACATTGATGGCAAAGCCAGATGCTTGGATCTGCAAGAAGCCTATCCTTTAAACCCCATTGTGCAAGAATCATCTGTTTTCGAGGAAAGGGAGCCTCATCTGGCGATAAGGGACAAACACTGGAGCAAGTGGCACATTGATAGCATTTCTTTACCGTGTCCCCACCAACGCCTTGAATTTCTTTTATTGCTCTTAGGTCAGCATCAACTTTGATTAATTGGTTACCCATATTCCCTCCTCCTTACCATCCCTTAAAGGGGTTTTCTCCGTAACTCTTAATCAACTCTGCAAATTCCTTCATTTTATCTGAAATCTTCTCCAATTCATCAATAGCTACTGTATCTATAGTAACCCTCTCCATTTCAAGAGCAAGTTGCTGTAAAGTTTCCTGCACATTCTCCATTCTCCTGTTGGCAAGCTCACTACCCTTGATAAAATGACACTGATAATTTTCTCCATATTTACAGCCAAGTAGTAAAATTCCATCGTAACCTTTGCTCATAGCATCCTTAATAAAGGATACATTTACAGCCCCTAAACACCTAACAGGAATAATTCTAAAGAATACGGGGATACTAATCCTCTTATAGGCTAACATATCCAAAGCAGGATAGGCATCATTCTCACATACAAAGGCCATAAATCTATATTGTTCGTACCCCTGTTCAGGCATTTCTGTAGCCTTAATCATACTTCCTATCATATCAATGGAATAATCCTTGAAATTGATAATTCTCTGAGGACAAGCACCAAAACAGGTTCCACATCTTCTGCAGCGGGTAATAAAAGGAATGGGGAAGGCCTTCTCATCCTCATTAAGAGCACCAAAAGGACACTCCTCTGTACATCTCTTGCATTGAGTACACATTTTGAGGTCCCACTCGGGGTAAGCATAATCCCATGTTCTCGGATGCACGGCATGTCCAACCTCTATTGCCTTTAGACACTGAATAGCCTTAAGGGCTGCACCTCGAGCATCCTCAATTGCCTGATCAATGGTCATTGGCTGATGAACAGCACCTGCCGCATAAATTCCAGTCCTTCTTGTCTCATAGGGGAAACAAATATAATTAGAATCGGCATAACCATAAAAGAGCTCAAGTTCAGGTAGGGCTGGACCTTGCCTGTATTCTAAATTTAGCACCGCTTCATCAGCTGTCACAGGTACCATACCTGTAGCAAGGACTACCACATCAACTTCTAACTCAATCTTTTCTCCAAGGAGAGTATTATCAACCACAACCTTTACCTTACCATCAGCCCCTTCACTAACAGAGACAATCTCCCCCTTGGTTAGGAAAACACCAGGATCATCTTGTAGGACCTTATAAAAATTCTCATAAATCCCCATAGTCCTCATATACTCATAAATGATATAAGCCTTAGACTCAGGATCAGAATCCCTGAGATATTTAGCCTGCTTGAGACTGGCAAGACAACAAAAACTGGAACAGTAAGGTAAATGGTTTTCATCTCTCTGACCAGCACATTGGATAAAAAGAGCACTTTTAATCGGGGCTCCATCTGAAGGCCTTGCAAACTTGCCTGAGGCTGCCATTTTTTCAAACTCAACATTAGTTACCACATTAGGCACAACGCCATATCCTAAATGACTAAGCTTACTGGCATCATAAGGTTTAAAGCCAGCAGCAAGCACAATGGCTCCAATTCTAACCTCCTCTTCCTTCCCTCCTTGCTTAATCTTGACCTTGAATAAACCTGGCCCCCCAGCAATATTACTCACAAAGGCACCCTTATAGATCTTTATCTTATCGTTACTTTCTACTTCTGCAATTAGGTCCTTAACTACAGGCTCAACAAGGTTCCTATAGGGTGGCTTTGTTTCACAGTGGGCCTTCATCTTCGCTGCAAATCCACCAAGCTCCTTCTCCTTCTCTACCAAAACCACCTCATATCCAGCCTTAGCACACTCTAAAGCAGCTGTCAACCCAGCAACTCCACCTCCAATGACTAAAATGGTTTTTGATAACTCTTCCTCTGGCTTAAATGGCTCTGGTAACTTATACACTCTTAATTTAGCTATACTCATTCTTATATAGTCCTTTGCTAACGCCATAAGTTCATCCTTAAAACTAACCCCACTTGCAACTTCTACAGTATCCTCTAAAATTTCCCCACCTTCACCCACGGGAAATCTACTCCAGACCACTCCCTCTCTTAAACTTACCCTGTCCACCGCAACCTTTCCAAAATTAAAGACATCATAATTCACTCTAAAAGAACAAGCACAAATAGAAACTGCATCCAGTCCCTCTTCCTGAATCTTACTATTTATAAAATCACGTCCCTCCTTTGAACAAAGAAACTCGGCACTATATACAGAATTAACTCCCTGCTCTCTGGCTACCGCCTCAAGCTCTTCAATGTTTAACCTTTTTTCTATATCACAGCTCTTACATATAAATACACCTATCTTATCCATCTTTTACCTCCTTTTAGGCTCTTTTAATAATTTGTAAAGCCTTTATAACAGCACCAGTTGCCGTCTCATTTGAAGTCATAACATCAAGTGGCTTCTTGGCACAACCAACAGGAATAATTCCATCCTTTTCCAAAACAAAACCATATTCATCCGTTGATAACCCTGGAATCGAATTACCCACTATGCTTGGTTGCATACCAAGGGCTAAAACTACCATTTCTACCCTCTCATTAACCTTTTTACCAGTAATAGTATCTTCAGCAGTCACAATGAGATCTTTTGTGGCAGAATCTTCTTCAATCTTAGCTACCTTCCCCTTTATGAATCTAATGTTAGCCTCATTTTGTGCCCTTCTCAAGAACTTCTCATATCTACCAGGAGTTCTGATATCAATGTAAAAGATGAGACATTCTGTTTCTGGTGATTTTTCGGCAAAATATAAAGAGTGCTTTAAACTGGCAAGACAGCAAATGTAAGAACAATAAGGAAGGTGATTTTCATCACGAGAGCCAGCACACTGGACAAAAGCAACCCTCTTGGGAACCTTTCCATCTGAGGGCCTAATGATATTTCCCTTCGTTGGCCCCCACGGAGAAGCCATTCTTTCAACCTGCATATTAGAAACTACATTTGCATACTTTCCATAACCTAAATTATCAAGTTTGGTTGCATCGTATAGCTTCCAACCTGTAGCCCAAATTATAGCTCCAACTTCTAATTCAATAATCTCCTCTTTCATATCTGGATCGATAGCATTATATGGACAAGCAGCCATTATCCGCTCTAAATCTCCTGGCGCTAATGCACTTTTGTCAAGCACATACTTCATGGGAAATGCCATCGGCGATGGTAAATAAATCGCTTTGGTTTTCCCCATGCCATAGTCATAAGAACTTACCCTCTCACCCTCACACACCTTTTCACAGGCACCACAGGCTGTGCAATTATCATTGACATAACGTGGATATTTTTTTACCCTAACCCTATATGCTCCTGCAGAACCAGATATCTCTAAAACCTCTGACATTGTGTAAATCGTCAAATTGGGATTTGCCTTCATCCTCTTGTAGTTAATCTCCAATCCACAATTAGGTGGACATAACTTGGGAAAATAATATCGTAACTGCCCAACCCGTCCACCAAGTGTAGGCTCCTTTTCAACTAAATACACAGGAACTTCCATTTCAGCAGCTTCAATGGCAGCAGTAACTCCACTAATGCCTCCCCCTACAACCAATATACTTGAATTAGCCATTTTGAACCTCCTTGTAAAACATTTTTCAGAGTAGAACTTCTACACTTAGAAATTCTACTCTGAAAAAAAATAAAAAAGAGGGGGCTATCAAGCCCCCTCTGAGAGCTAAATGCTATGGTCCAAGAGGATCAGGAATTATCTGCACATATGGATAGGTCTCAAGTTCCCATTGCTTAGTTTCAGGATTCCACCTGGATAAGGTGAAACATCTCCAGTTTGCATCATCAATATTGGGATAGTCTGCCCTGTAGTAGTATCCAGGATAACGAGTCTCCTCTCTAAATAGTATGTGAAGCAGATGAGCCTCAGCAGTCCATACCCTGTGCCTGTTCTCCCAAGCCCTCATAAGCTCATGTAAATCTCTGGCCGCAGCAAGCTCCATATCCTCTTTAAGCATCCTCAGAAGCTCAAGACCTCTCTCTAACATTATCTTGTTGGTCATGTAGTAAGTAGAAGTACCAGCCACATATTCATCCATAAGCTTCATAAGCCTTGCCTGGATATGACGAGGAATGAGATAGTTGGGATTCACTTCATAGACTGTTGTAGCATTCTTATACTGCTCAAATCTATACCAGGGACCATAAATTTCTTTTTTGAGCTCCTCAGCAGTCTCCTTAATAGCAGGCTTGTAGTCTTTGTGATCCAAACAGAATTTAACCATAGCTTTAGCAGCAATCCTTCCCTCTACATGAGAACCAGAAGAGAATTTGTGACCTGATGCACCAACTGTGTCACCAGCGCAGAAGAGCCCTTTAACAGTAGTCATCCTGTTGTAGAGACCAATCTCCCTCCAGGGTTTCTTATACTCCTCAGGAACCCACTCCTCATCAGGACCACAACACCAGGCACCAGCACATCCTGCGTGTGATCCAAGGAAGTAAGGTTCTGTAGGCATAATCTCCGAAGGCTTCTTTTCAGGCTCAATGTTTAAACAAGCCCAAAGCCCTGCCTGACCTACACACATGTCAAGGAAGTCTTCCCAAGCCTCTGCTATAAGATGCTTAAACTCCTTCTTATCCATCTTCTTTTCAGCTTCCTGTAGAGCCCATTCAGTATGCATCAAAATTGGACCTCTACCCTCTTTCATTTCAATAAGCATAGCATGGTTTCTTAAACAGGTTCCTACAACAGAGGCCTCACTATAAGGAGCAAACTTCTTGAGCTCCTCTTTATGCTTGGCCACATAATCCTCATCAAAAGCATTAGTTGCACGAGCCTTAAAGAGTAAGAACCATGCACCTACTGGACCATATCCATCCTTAAACCTTGCAGGCACAAATCTATTCTCCATAAGCACAAGCTTAGCTCCACTCATGGCACACATGGCATAGCCAGATCCAGGATTCCAAACGGGATACCATGTCCTACCCTTACCCTCATCAATAGATCTGGGACGGAAAATATTCACAGCACCACCTGTGGCAAGTAATGTGGCATTAGCCTTGATAATGAAGATTTTGTTTTCTCTCACAGAAAAACCGACAGCTCCAGCACATCTATTCTTCTCATTGGCATCAAGAAGCGGTCTAACAATGAAGCATCTTTCAATAATTTCAGCCTTATCATAACCAGCTAAGGCATTCTTAGCTGCCTCAGCTACAATCACCTTATAAGACTCACCATTAATCATGATCTGCCAACGACCAGAACGGACAGGCTTTGCTCCATTCTTGAGCAACAATCCCCTGGCCTTGGCCTCTGCACCATCTAAAGTTTTACCAGTATTTGGATCCTGCTTCCAAATAGGAAGACCCCACTCTTCAAAAGCATGAACAGTATCATCAACATGTCTTCCCACATCAAATGAAATGTCTTCACGAATAATACCCATAAGGTCACATCTAACCATCCTCACATAGTCATCAGGTTTATTCTCCCCTATATAGGTATTAATAGCAGAAAGCCCCATAGCCACAGCACCAGATCTCTCCATAGCAGCCTTGTCACAAAGGATAATCCTTAAGCCATGGGGTTTGGCCCAACGCACAGCCTCAACGGCAGCACCACAAGCAGCCATACCACCACCAACTATAAGTATATCAGTCTCCTTCTCTACAATCTCTGGCTCTGCTAAAGGTAATCCAAAATTATAGCTCTGAATCTTAGGCATAGCCTTCACCTCCTCTTATTTAATTTTTAAATGGTCATCTTCTTGTCAATACAAGGAAATACCTTATTTACAACTGCCTCTGGCTTCTTAGGTTCCACTCCCTGGATAGCCTCAGTAAATAGCTGATTTGTATTAATCTTAGCAGGATCAGGATCACCAAGCCCTAAGGTTGGATCAGCTGACCCCTCAGGAGTAGTTCTGATGGGGAATTTAAATCTAACCACAACACCATTCCTGAATTTAATGGTCCACATAATATCACTGGTTCCCCTCATGGGCTGGCAAGTTCCATGAAGTGGAGCAAAATCTGCATAGTGCCTCACAGATATAGCACCTTGTGGACAGCTCTTAACACAACTATAGCACTCCCAACATTGATCAGGCTCCTGATTATAAGCCTTCATAGCCTCAGGATCAAGAATCATCAGGTCATTGGGACAGATATACATGCACACCGTTCTGTCCCCACCCTTGCAACCATCACACTTTTCAGGATTCACATAACTTGGCATAATACCACCTCCTTATTATTGTTTTAATTTTAATCCTCTATCTCAGGAGCAGGTAAAAACTCAGACTCCTTGGCAGCAAGCTCCTTAATCTCCTCAATCCTGCCAAGAAGTGCCTTAACTACATCCTCTGAAAGACTCTTCTGCTTAGCAATTTCCTCAAATAAAGCCCTTCTAAAAGCTACAGGAGTGTCTGTTATACAAGCACGAGAATCTATTCTTGCAGTCTCAAAAGCCTTTAAAATCTCATTTTTTACCTCCTCGCCAACCTTTACCCTTAAAACCTTTAACTCCCCACCAAAGACCGTTTCAATCTGGGACTCTACAGGCGTCCCCTTAATCTTTCCTAACCTGTAATCATCTAAGAAGATCTCAAGTATATATTCCATTTCAACACCCCCTTTTAGTTATTTAGACTATTAATCCAAATCAGGAACATCCACCTCAAGCTCCTGCTCCTTCCACTGCACATATTTTTCATTAACAAAAGGATAATTAAACTTCTTCCACCACTTCACTACCACCTTGAATACCTCTGGCCTCATGATAATGTTTGGTGGCTGAACACCCTCAGCTACAAGCCCTCTAATTAAACTACCAGAAAGTTTCTGTTTCTGCTTAGTGTGGCCACAAGTCTCACTATAAACCATCTCCTTACAAACAGGACAATACCAGAATTCTCTCATGTTCTGAGGCCTAATAATAAGCCCACCATCTACCTCATTAACAGGCTTATCAAAACCATAACTGGGTATTCCCTTGAGCCATAGCGTCTGAGTTGCAAATGAGTCATAATACTCACCTACTGCAGCATGGTCACGCCCAAACATGTGATGAGTACACCCCATATTCTGACGAATAATTCCATGGAGTAAACTCTCAAGGGGATTACCATACCTCATGTCCCACAATGTAAAGGTTACCAAATGCCTCTCAGGTTTTATGTAACCATACTTATTTACAGCCTCATGTGCCTCCAAAATGGCCTCATCAGGATAATCTCCCCTTCTCTTAACACCTATAATGGCATTAACAAGAATACCATGACAGGGCTCTACATCTCCAGTATAAGCAGCATTCTTCATGAGGTGTTCATGACCCACATGGGGAACATTTCTGGTCTGATGAGCAATAACTGTCCTCCATCCCCTTTGATCAAAAATTTCACGGCACTTTCTTGGGGGAACCCAAAACCTGTCATAGGGTGGTTTAAATACAGGCTCATTTATTATGGTATATTTTCCAGCAAGAATAATAGGATTGTGCGATCTATAAATAACCCAACCTGGATGCTTATCGTCAAATTTCTCTCTTACCACCTCAGGATTGGTCTCTGGGGTTCCAAAGGTTCTATTTGCTAACTCTTCAGGATCAATCTCGTATACCTCCTCAATGTCAAGAAGTGCAAAGGGCTTTCCTTTTAAAGTAAGAATTAAACGATCACCTTCACTTACTCCTAATTTCTGATAGTCCTCACGTGAAATATCAAAGAGAATGGGATAAGGGAATACCCACCCAGATAATAACCTTCTCTTTGTAAGAACACTCTCAAGCTCAGCTGAAGTCATGGATCCCTCTACTGGACTAAAAAAACCGTAACAAACTGACATAATCTCACGATAAACATTCCTTACAGGAACTCCCCTCTTATAGTGTAAAGTAGGCTTAATTTCATACGTAGGGCACACCCTTTTACAGGCATGAAGATACTTCTTGGCCACCCTCTTGTCCGTAATTACTCTCTCTACAAGTTTACCACCATGAGGCATCGGCCTTTTAAAGTAAAGTTCTGACATTGCTCCACCTCCTTCAGAATGCTTAATATTTTCATATCACATTTTAAGAACTTTAATAGAAAGTCAAATCTCATAAAGGTAATTCCTGAGAAATTATAGCCTTTTTTTCTAATTTTTTATCATTTTTATTTGCTATCCCTCACTGTATCTTTTGAAGTCTTTATATAAAGTTTTCCCCATAAAAGGGGCACAGACAAGAAAAATGAGGGAATTCCTAATGAAAAATAAACTTCTTGAAAAAATTACCCTCGAGAAATCAGCCCTTAGAAATGAAAAAAGTGTAAACTTATATAGAGATTCAAAGAACGCGATATAAAGTTAACCATAGGGGAAGGATATATGCCAAGAAATAGAATAATTAGTAATGACACAATTGTTGGTATCAAAAAAAACGTTGAATAAGGGGCCTTGGAAACTTTAACGACAGGGCTATCCATATAGATTACCTTTATAACCCTCAGATAAGGATAGGCTCCGAGGATAGAGAATATTAAGGCAAAAATAGCTACCCAGAGATACTTACTCTTTACTAATACGACAAAAAGATAGAACTTAGCCATAAAACCAGCGGTAGGTGGTATCCCTGCTAATGAAAAGAATATAAGTAAAATAAAAAAGCTAACAAGTGGTAATTGTTGGGCAAGACCGCTTAGCTGTGGTATAAGAAGCATGGATTCCTTTATCTTAGCCAAATATATAAGCAAGGCAAAGCTACCAATGGTCATAAATAGATAGACGAACATATAAAAAAGGGAAAATCCATAGCCAGTAAAGTCCCCACTAACAAGCCCAAGAGTAGCATATCCAACATGGGCTATAGAGGAATAGGCAAGTAACCTCACTATATGGTCCTGCTTAATAGCAAGTAAAGAGCCAATCAGGATAGTTAAAAGGGCAGTGGGAATCAACAGCTTGCCTATATCTATTTTTAGAGGCGAAAAAGCTAATATTAAAAGCTTTATCAAGGTTGCCAACATGGCAAATTTAATAATTCCTGCTAAGAAAGCTGTAATAGGTAAAGGGGAGGCCTCATAGGCATCAGGAGCCCACATATGAAAAGGCACTAAAGAGAGCTTAATGGAAAAGGCTATTAGTAAAAATAAAAAGGTTAAAGAGGCAATGAAGATCTCGCTTTTGTACAGACCTTGTACTAATTTACTAAAAAGTGCATCAAAATAGAGAGAGCCTGTCATGTAATAAGCTATACCGAGGGCTAAAATGTAAAAGAGCGAACCTATTGCACCCACTACGAAATACTTTATAGCTCCCTCTATGGAGACTTTTTTGTACACGTAGGATGAGGCGATGAGAAAGTAGATAGGAATACTCATCAATTCCATACCTAAAAAGAGAGTTAGAAAGTCTTGACTGGATAACATAATATAGACACCAAGGACAGAGAAAAAAATTAAACCATAATATTCTCCTAAATTTAAGGCTTTAAATTTACTTAAAAAATCATAGGAAAGGACTAATATAAAAATAAGCCCTGTGCTTAGCAGGAATTTTAAAGTGGCCGAATAAAAGTCTGTTTTAAAGGCCCTTGTGAACTCCCCAAAAGGCAAAACAAGTAGAAGGACTACTAAAAATAGGGCTACAAATAAACTTAACCAAAAAGCATATCCCTTCTTAGAAATAAAGCGGTCAACCAAGAAAAGGAATAAACCTGTAAAAAGTAATATTAACTCAAGATAAATCACGCCTAAATTCAAACTCAAAGTAAACACCGAACTCCTCCTATGTGAACTTGATGAGTAAGTTAGCCACTGTTGCTTTCATAAAATCTAATAACAAAGTTGGATAGAGCCCTATTAGAAAGACTAATATAACCATGGATATGAGAGAGATAATTTCATTCCATTTCATGGGAGTTAGCCCATAAAGATGAGCCTTAGGTTTTTCAAAGAAGACTCGCTGATAGAGCCATAGCATGTAAGCGGCACCTATTATAACGCCAGTAGCAGCAAGAGCTGCAAACAGTTTATCTTTGAGAAAGGTGCCCTGTAGGATAAGAAATTCCCCTATAAATCCATTAGTGCCAGGCAAGCCAATGCTTGCCAGGGTAAAGATCATAAATAGGGCCGCATAAAAGGGAAAAGTGGTAGCAAGACCACCATAATAATTTATAGCTCTGCTGTGGGTTCTATCATAAATAACTCCTACACACATAAAAAGTGCCCCAGTTACTATTCCATGATTGATCATTTGAAGTATAGCCCCATTAATTCCCACTGGATTTAACGAGAATATACCTATGGTTACAAAGCCCATGTGACTTACAGAACTATAGGCAATAAGTCTCTTCAAATCGCTTTGCCAAAGACAGGCAAGACCTGCATAGATAATAGCTATAACAGAGAGGAAAAGTATTAGATTGGCAAAATAGAGGGTTGCCTGAGGGAATAGGGGCAATAAAAATCTTACCATACCATATCCACCAAGCTTTATGAGAATTCCAGCTAAAATAACTGAACCTGCTGTCGGAGCCTCAGTATGGGCATCGGGAAGCCAGGTGTGAACCGGCCACATAGGGACCTTTACAGCAAAGGCTATAAGGAATCCAAGAAAGAGTAGTTTCTCCACATGGGGAGCAAAGCTCTTCCCTAAAAGGACAGTATAATCAAAAGTTCCGTATTGCAGAAAGAGATAGATAATCGCTACAAGCATGAAAATAGAACCAAAGAAGGTATAAAGGAAAAACTTGATAGTAGAATAAATTCTTCTTGGACCACCCCAAATCCCAATGATTAAATACATGGGAATTAACAGGGCCTCCCAAAAGACATAAAAGAGAAGTAGATCAAGGGATAAAAATACTCCCACCATAGCAATATTGGTAAATAAAAGGGCAAGATAAAATTCCTTAACCTTTTCTTTAATAGAGTCCCAGGAAATGAGGATACATAGAAGAGTAACCAAGGTAGAAAGAGGCACGAAAAGAATGCTTATCCCATCAACTCCAAGAAAGTAATAACTATTTATAGCCTCAATCCATAGCTTCTTTTCTACCAACTGAAAATGTGGATTACTAAAGTCAAAGTTAAGTAATAAAACAACAGAGAGCAGGAAATCAAAAAGGGCCGTAATAAGGGCTATAGCCTTAATTATTCTCTCTCTCTCCCTGGGAGTTAAGAGGATAATTGATATACCAATTAGGGGTGACCACAAAATCCAACTCAAAATTCCTGAGATGTTCACCCTGCCCTCCTCCTCACTTTAGATACATAAAAAGAAAGTATATAATAAGACCTAAGAGAATAAACCAGTTATAATGATTAATTAGACCTGTATGAAATCTCCTAAAGAAACCAGCAGTGGCTTCTACAGTCTTAGCTGAGCCATTAACAGTTTGATCAATAACAAAGGTATCTAAAATGAGATTTACTACAGTTCTCGATAGCCATAATGTGGGAACTACAATGATCTTATGATAGAGCTCATCAAAATACCACTTTCTATAAATAAAGTTATATACAAACCTAAAACGCGAAGAAAATACTGTTTCTAATGAGGGGTTCTTTACGTAGATCAGATAGGCAAGGAATATACCTAAGAGTCCGGCCAAAACTGAGAGGGCCATTAAGAAATATTCAGTGCTATGCTCTACATGGGGTAATTCGGGATGTCCAAGGACTGTTTCTAAAAACCTTTGAAAGTGTGCCCCACCACCTAAGGATTCGGGAATACCAAGCCATCCAGAAAAAATAGCCCCAATAGATATAATAATCAAAGGTATAGTCATCACCTTAGGAGATTCATGAGGATGATGACCGTGAAGGGCCTCTTCTCCACGAAATTCACCAAAAAAGACCTTGAAAAAGACCCTAAAAGTATAAAAGGCTGTCATACAGGCAATAACAACCCCCATAAACCAGATGAACTTACCCCAAGGATATTTGGAAAAAAAAGCATAGGCAAGGATTTCGTCTTTGCTAAAGAAACCGGCAAGTCCTGGAACGCCTGAGATGGAAAGAGAGGCAATTAAGAAGGTCCAAAAAGTAATAGGCATATACTTTCTTAATCCACCCATGATACGTATATCATTGGGATCTGCTGCATGATGAAGGGCATGTATGACACTTCCTGCCCCAAGAAAGAGTAAGGCCTTAAAATAGGCATGGGTAAAGAGATGAAACATCCCCACAGCAAAGGCACCTACTCCACAGGCCATAAACATGTAACCAAGCTGTGATAGAGTTGAGTAAGCTATAACTCTTTTAATATCAAACTGCGTAGGAGCAATGGTAGCTGCCATAAAGGAAGTAAATACCCCTACAAAAGCCACCATGGCCATAGCATAATCACTCATTTCAAATAGGGCATGAAGCCTTGAAACCATGAAGACTCCCGCTGTAACCATGGTAGCAGCATGTATGAGGGCTGAAACTGGAGTAGGCCCTTCCATGGCATCAGGAAGCCAGGTATGCAGAGGAAACTGGGCACTTTTCCCCATAGCCCCACAGAATAAAAGAAAGGCTATCAAAAAGGGCACATGTATCTCATAACCACCAAGGCTTAAATAGACCTGGGAAAGCTGAGGTAACTTGGGGAATATTTCGTGATAATAGAGGGTGCCCAGATAATAAAATACGGCAAAGATACCCAAGGCAAAACCAAAATCTCCCACACGGTTAACTATAAAGGCCTTTTTAGCTGCATCGCTTGCACTCTTTTTCTCATACCAGAAACCGATAAGCAAATAGGAACAGAGCCCTACTCCCTCCCAACCAAGATAGAGTTGTACTAAATTATTGGAAAGCACGAGCATGAGCATAAAGAAAGTAAATAGGGATATATAAGAAAAAAATCTATAATAACCTGGATCACCCTTCATGTAACCAATAGAATAAACATGAATTAAAAAGGAAAGTGAGGTAACCATGCAAAGCATCATAATAGAAAGGGGATCCACAAGAAATCCAAGGCCAACCTTGAAATTGCCTGCTACTATCCACGAATAGAGATCAAAGTTGTATATCTTTCCTGAGATAACCTCAAAGAGAAGGCTTAATGAAAGGAGAAAACTTACCAAAAGGGCAGAAACAGGCAATACATAGGGTTTGTCGGGAAAATATCTTTTACCGAAAATAAGGGTGGTAAGGGAGGCTATCAAGGGTAAGAAAGGCACTAAAAAAACTTTTAAATTAAAGGAACTAACCATTTCAGTTGCAGCAAGAGAGGCCATAGGCTATCCCCTAAAGCAGTTTATTTCTTCAGTATAGACCTTGCGAAGTTTCTTATATAATAGCACTGCTAAACTTAAACCTACTCCAGCTTCAGCTGCAGCCATAGCTATCAAGAAAAAAACTATTAAGTATCCAGTAGTATCATGAGTAAAGTGAGAAAGGGCAGCAAAAAAAATGATTAGGGCATTCATCATAATTTCTAAGGAGACAAGTAAAATAATTAAATTTCTCCTAAATAGCACACCTATCAAGCCAATAATGAAGAGTAAAAAACTTAAGAAAACATAATATTCAAAGGGAACCATATTGCTCCTCCTTTAACTTTCTCAATAAAAAGACAGCACCCAAAACAACCACTAAGAGGATAACGCCAATGACCTCAAACTGGAAGAGAAAGTGGGTAAAGAGATAGCGAGCCATCCACATGAGATTGGTCCCTTGAGAGACATCATAAGGAAGCTGCGCCTTAAAGGAAGGTACTAAAGCCGTAAGAAATAGAAGGGATTTAAAGAAAAAGAAGACAAAAATAAGAAAGATCATCAAACCAAGTGAGGCTTTAGAAACAAAAACGTGCCATCTTTCCTCTTTACGAAGATTTATGAGATAGACAACAAAAAGAAAGAGAACAAGCACCGCGCCAGCATACACTATAATCTGAACGGCTGTCAAAAACTCAGAACCAAGGGTATACAGCATAAAGGCCTGATGTAGTATGAGCACTAATACCCATAAAACTGCATGAACAGGATTCCTGGAAACCACAGCCAAAAGGGCTGGTAAAGACATACCTAAGGCCAAATAAAAAAACACAAGATAGTCCCAATTCATAACTTCATACACCTGTAAAGGCTCTCTTTTTGGCTGGTAAAAGTCTCTCTGGATATCCTCTTGGTTTCCAGAAGGGATTTAAGTAAGGTCTCTTTTGGGTTTTTATAAAATCATCCCAGTTCTGTAATAACTTTTCTTTGGTAAAATAAAGCTCTTCACGACTAAAACCAATATACTCAAAAAACTCCGTTAAAACCACCGCATTAACAGGGCATACCTCTTCACAATATCCACAGTAGACACATCTCAGGGCCTCAATATCATAACGCACTATCCTTCTCCTTTTTGCCTCTGGGTCCACTTCATATTCAATTTGAATACACTTAGAAGGGCAAACCCTTGCGCATCTCATACAGCCAATACATAAAGTATCTCCACTTTGAGGATCTCTAACTAAGGCATGTCTCCCTCGAAAACCGGGTTTTGGGATGACCTTATCCTTTTCAGGATACTGAATAGTCACTGGCCTTTCCAAAAGCAATTTTCTTAAAGTTAAGGCAAGCCCTTTCCAGATCTCAAGAAGTAATACCTTCTGCAGTAGCCCCATCTCTTTTCCCTCAAAACATTAATTTTAAAAAGGCTGTTACAAAGAGATTAAGGAGCGCCACTGGAATAAGGACCTTCCATCCGAGGCTCATGAGCTGGTCATACCTATAACGAGGTAAGGTTGCCCTTACCCATATATAGAAAAAGAGTAGTAAATATAATTTTATTAAAAACCAAAAGAAAGGAAGACCAGGGACCTCAAAGGGACCAGCATAACCACCTAAGAAACAAGTAACAGCAAGGGCACTCATTACTACCATACCAAAATATTCCGCAAGGTAAAAAAGGGCAAAGCGAATACCACTGTATTCCACAAAATAACCAGCCACAAGCTCTGTTTCTGCCTCAGGTAAATCAAAGGGGACTCTATTTGTCTCTGCTAAGGCTGAAACCATAAATACAAAAAAGGCAACAATTTGGGGTATGAGAAAGACCTTAAAAGGGCTTTCCATCTGGGCCTTTACTATATCCTGAAGATTAAAAGATCCAGCCATTAATACCACGGAAAGTAAGGCTAAAGACATAGCTACCTCGTAGCTTATAACCTGGGCACTTGCCCTCAAAGCCCCAAGAAAGGCGTATCTTGAGTTGGATGCCCAGCCAGACAAAATAACTCCATAGGCACTTAAAGAACTCAGAGCAAGTATGAAAAGAAGCCCCACATTTAGATTGCTGAGGACAAACCTTTCCCAAAGGGGTATCAAAGCAAGACCAGAGGCAGCACAAACTAAGGATATAAGGGGGGCTATGGCAAAAATGGGCCGATCAACGGTTGCAGGAAAAATATCCTCCTTCTGAATAAGTTTCAATACATCAGCTATAGGTTGCAATATTCCCCTCGGGCCAACTCTATTAGGACCAAGTCTTTGCTGCATCCTCGCTATAATCTTCCTCTCTGCATAAGTAAGATAGGCTACATGTGTAAGTGAAACAAGAAGGAGAATAAGACCTGAAACGGCCACAAGAACTGGCCCTTGTAAAAGGGTAATATCCATCAAGCCCCCCTCCCTAAATATCAAAATACAACTCTCTATTTCTTACCTATCACAGTCTCCTAAAACCACATCCAAAGTCCCAATTATAGCAATAAGGTCTGCTATTAAATGTCCCTTCGCTAAGCTTGGTATAGCAGATATGTGCACAAATGATGGTGTTCTAATCCTAAGTCTCCAGGGTTTATTCGTGCCATCACTCACCACATAGACTGCAAGTTCGCCCTTTGGAGATTCGATACTGGCAAAGGCCTCCCCTGGTGGAACTGGGAACACTTCCCTTCCCGTAAAAATAAAACCTTTTTTAGGATGAGGTTTTGGCTCTGGCTCTCTCATTCTCTCAGGGATAAGAAGATCAGGAGCATCCTCAGCTATAATAGGCTCACCCTCAGTCTCAGGAAGCTTTTCTAAACACTGTTTAATTATCCTATTAGACTGCCGCATCTCCATCATTCTAACACGATAACGGTCATAGACATCCCCCCGCTCCCCCACAGGCACCTCAAATTCTACTTCATCGTATGCATCATATGGTCTAAACTTTCTCACATCATAGGGAACTCCAGAACCTCTTAAGACAGGTCCTGTTAAACCCAAGTTTATAGCCTCTTCAGCAGAGACCACAGCTATACCCTTGGTCCTTTCAAGCCAAATTCTATTCACATCAATTAAGGTCTCATACTCTAAAATCAATTGAGGGAACTCCTCGGTAAATTTTTTTAGGCTCTCTATGGCTTCTTGGGTGAAATCCTGTCTCACTCCACCTACTCGAACATAACTATGAGTTAGTCTTGCCCCGCAGATCTCTTCAAAAATATTAAGAAGCCTTTCACGCTCACGAAAACAATATAGAAAAACAGTCATAGCCCCTATATCAAGAGCATGGGTGGCAAGCCAGAGGAGATGGCTTGATATACGGGCCATCTCATTCACTATAGTTCTCAAAAGCCTTGCCCTTCTTGGCACCTTTAGCCCAAAGAGCTTCTCAAAGGCTAAACAAAAGACCGTATTATTGGCTGCAGAGGCAATGTAATCTAAACGATCACTGAGCACAATGGTCTGATTATAGTTCAGATTTTCCGCAAGCTTTTCCACACCTCGATGTAAATAGCCAATACGGGGATCACACCCCACTATGGTCTCACCATCAAGTTCAAGGACAAGCCTCAAAACTCCGTGCGTTGAAGGATGCTGAGGCCCAAGATTAAGATAAAAGGGCTCTTCATACTGGTCAGAGTTTACCCTCTTTGGCCTTACTTCAATTAGGGAAGAACTCATCTGGCACCCCTGGCTTTAGTCTTAAGCTCCCTATACACCTTCCATTCTCTCTCCTCTTCAAGTTGCAAGGGATAGTCTTTTCGCAAGGGAAAGCCTTCCCAATCTTCAGGCATAAGGATCCTTCTTAAATCTGGATGTCCCTTAAAGACAATCCCAAACATGTCATAGCACTCTCTTTCAAACCAATTAGCGGTCTTCCAAAGGGAAGTTAGAGAGTATTGCCAACAGTCCTTCTCTGGAATGGGCACTTTTACCCTTAAGAGCTCCTTTCGGGAAATACTATAGAGATGATAAACCACTTCAAAGCGTTCAGGCTTTGCTTCAAGCTTATAATTTAGGTAGTCCACACCACAGAGATCAATAAGATGATTAAAGCCTTCTCCCTTGAGAAATTGCATTATCTCTAAAAAACCCTCCCTTTTAACTGTTAAGGTCGTAGTATCTCCCTCTCTTAGGTCCAAAATATAACGAGGAAACTTTTCTTTTAAGTTTTTTAATAGGGTTTCCATATCTATTTTCTCCAAAATCCCCATCTACCTGTTTCTCTCTTCATTTTTTCTTGTAACTGAAGAAGAGCATAAATTAGAGCCTCAGGCCTTGGGGGACAGCCTGGCAAATAGATATCCACAGGCAAAAACTCATCTACTCCCTGCACCGTTGAATAGGTCCTAAAGATCCCTCCAGAACAGGCACAACTTCCCATAGCAATAACATATTTTGGCTCTGCCATTTGTTCATAGACCCTCTTTATCATAGGAGCCATCTTTTTAGTAACTGTACCAGCCACAATAAGACAATCAGCCTGTCTTGGTGAGGCCCTAAAGATGATACCAAAACGGTCAAGATCAAAGTGACTGGCCCCTGTAGCCATCATCTCAATGGCACAGCAGGCAAGACCAAAGGTCATAGGCCAAATAGAAGAAGCCCTGGCCCAGTTAAAAATCTTATCTATAGGGGTAATAAAGGCAGGTGTCCCCGGTATCTGCCTAACAGAGGGAGCAATCTCAATAGTGGACTTCTCTACTCCCACTTCAAGCCTCCTTCACTAAGGGCATAAAGATAGGCTGCAAAAAGCATAACTACAAAGATGAAAATCTCCACAAAACCAAACCAAGACAATTCCTCAAAGACTACAGCCCAAGGATAAAGGAAAACTACTTCTACATCAAAGATAAGAAATATAAGGGCTATAAGATAGAACTTTACCTTAAAGGGCCCTTTAGTATCCCCAGAGGGATCTATTCCACACTCATAGGCAATCAACTTTTCAGGAAAGGGCTTTCTTATGGCAATAAGTCTGTTAGCCAAAAGCATAGAAAGCCCAATGACCAATACCAACCCAGCAAAAATTAGTAAAGGCAAAAGACCGCCCATCTTCCCTTACTCCTTGGCCTTCAATTCTTTTATCTCTAAGGCCTTATTCGGGCAGGCAGAGACACAATAGGGTAACTCCCCCCTTTCTACCCGTTGAAAACAAAGATCACACTTCCCTATGGTCCCAGTATTAAAATTAAAACGCGGAACCCCCCAGGGACAGGCCTCAATACAATTTTTACAGCCTACACAGAGATTTTGATAGAAGGCCACTATTTCTCCCTTCTTAGCCAAAGCAAAAACTGGACAGGCAGCTGCACACTGAGGTTTCTTACACTGCAAACAGGAAAAATACGCAAATTTAGAACCTACCTTGAAAATTCGACAGTTGGACAAACCCTGGTGATTTTCTCCACAGACCTTAACACATTCCTCACAGCCTGTGCAATTTTCAACAATATGAACAATGGTGTAATTCATATCAACCTTTTTTAAAAGACTAAGCAAAATAGTCAAATTTTATTTAAAAAGGTTTTAAGGCTTTATGAAGAATTTTTACTAAAACTGTATAATTTTTCCCCATTTTTTATTTAAAAACAAGTTTTTTAGGGCTTTATAAATATATGAATTATTCCTTGCTCATCCTGATGCACGCCGCAGATGCCCTCAAAAACTAAAAAAAGAAGGGCTAAGAAAAAATAGACCTTTTCCAGAAGGTCAGCAAAATTAAATATTTTGCTTAGCTCCTCCCAAGTGGTCACAGGGTGGACTTTCAAAAAACTCTTTAGCCTTTCCAGGTATTCTTCAATTGATGGGGTATCCAAATTTAAGGTAAGAGTGGGTTCTTGCTTAATCCTTTCTAAAAGGTCTAAGAGAGCTTTAATTAGCTGTGAAGGATCGCCTTTTCCCTCCTGTCTGTCAGGCACAGTAACCCCATTAACCTTGGGCAGAAAGATCTTTTCATTTAAAAGCCTCTCCAGAGGTAAAGCTTGATACCAAAAAAAGGCACGTTCCCTGAGATAATCTTTCCCTGTTACCTCCTCTTCAACTATTGGTGGAGGTAAATTCAAAAGGAGATTACTCTTAATATAGAGACCATAGGAGAGCTTGCTCAGAATTTCTAAAAAGAGTTCGCTAAAATATATCTTTGGTTCTAAAGTTAAAAAACTTTTCACTTGCTCCATGAGCGCATAAAGACTAATGCTTAAGAGATCCTCTTTTCGATAGTGAAGGACCTTCCTTAGATGTTCAAAGGTTTCAAGTAAACCCCGGGAACTTTCTAAATGTTCCATTTAGAGATCTGGTGCACCTTCTTAAAGCATTTATTCATAACTACCTTTATTCCTTGGCTTTCTGCTAAGGTTTTTGCCTCTTCATTTTCAATTCCCTCTTGCAACCAGATCACCTTGGGCTTTAGTTTAAGGGCTCGCTCCACAAGAGGGAAGACCTCGCTACTTTTCCTAAAGATAATAATAACCTCTGGGGAAAAATCAGAAGGTATACTCTCCAAATCGGGAAAGGTCTTTTGACCTAAGATTTCAGGATAGCGTGGATTTACAGGAATTACCTGAAAGCCCTCTCTTAATAGATATTCCATCACTATATAGCTTGGACGATCTGGTTTAGGACTTGCGCCTACTATTACTAATCTTTTGTATTTTTGAGGTATTTCTAAGATATCCTTACTCAAAGATGAATAATCAGGAAGGCTACATCCCTTATGGCTCTCCTTTAAAACCTCAATACTTACAATTTTAAAAAATTTTTCTGGATCTAAAGAAGCTCCGCCCACAAGGACTCCATCTACATTAGCCTTAGCCATGAGGGAGGCCACATTTTCGGGAGTAACACTTCCTCCGTAGAGGATAGGCACAGCTGAGGCTCTTTCACCAAAGAGTTTCCTCAAGCTTTCTCTAAGAAAGCTATGCACCTCCTCAGCCTGCTCAGGAGTGGCATTTTGACCTGTCCCAATAGCCCAAACAGGCTCATAGGCAATAATGACTTTAGCTGGATCTAAATCTTTAATTCCCTCAAGGCCTCTCTCCAATTGATTTCTCACCACCTCCAAGGTCTTCCCTGCCTCTCTTTCAGGTAAGGTCTCCCCCAAGCATAAAATAGGTATAAGCCCCCACTTATAGGCCCCTGCTACTCTTTGGCTGATAAGTTCATCCTTTTCTCCAAAGATATGTCTTCTCTCCGAATGGCCAATAATTGCATATTCCACCCTTAGCTCCCTTAACATAGGCGGAGAAATCTCTCCAGTGAAAGCCCCCTTCTCTGCATAGTGCACATTCTGCGCAGCAAGCTTTAGAGGAGTATTCTGAAGCATTTGGGATACATAGTATAACGCTGTAAAGGGGGGAGCAATAATAATAAGCCTATCTTTTAGGTCTATTTGGGGGATATATTGGAGAAATTTTTCAAAATATTCCTTTGCTTCCCTGATGGTATAGTTCATCTTCCAGTTGCCAGCAAAGATATACCTTGCCATAAGAAATACCTCCACTTACTTACTTTAGGGCTGCCAAACCAGGAAGTTCTTTTCCTTCTAAATATTCCAAAAAGGCGCCTCCTGCAGTAGAGGTATGAGAAAAGGCATGAAGAACACCTGCAAGCTTCAGGGCAGATAAGGTGTCTCCACCCCCTGCAATGGTGATGGCTGAGGAGCTGGCAACAACTCTGGCTATGGCAACTGTTCCAACCTGAAAGGGGGCTTTTTCAAAATAACCAAGAGGTCCATTCCAAATAATAGTCTTAGCTCCCTCCAAGGCTGAAGAAAAGAGTTCCACCGTCTCCTCACCCAGATCATAAATCTTATCCTCCTCAGTTAGCTCATCTAAACTTACCTCGTAGACCTCACCTTCCCTTTCTATAGCCACATCAACAGGTAAATAAATCTTTACTTCCTGTTCTTTGGCCTCCCTTAAGATCTCCTTTGCCAGCTCAAGGTAATCCTCTTCTACCTGATGGGTTCCTACTTTATAACCAAGGGCCAAAAGAAAGGTATTGGCCATAGCCCCACCGATGAAAAGTTTATCAATTTTGGGAAGCAAATTTTTTAAAACCCCAATTTTAGTGGAAACCTTGCTACCCCCCACTATAGCATAAAAGGGCCTCTCTGGTTTAGCCATCACTCGGGTAAGATATTTTAGTTCCTTTTCGGTGAGAAAGCCTATCCCTTTTTCCTTTACAAGATTAGGAAGCCCTACTACTGAGGCATGGGCTCTGTGGCATACAGAAAAGGCATCATTTATATAGACATCGGCAAATCTGGCTAAAGACTTCGCAAATTCTGGATCGTTTTTGGTCTCCCCTTCATAAAACCTTATATTTTCAAGGAGAAGGACCTCCCCCTCTTGTAACTGAGAAAGTGCCCTCTCTGCCTCTTCTCCTAAAGGATCTTCTAAAAACTTGACTGGACTTTTAATCTTGTTCTTTAAGTATTCATATACAGGCTTTAAAGATAATTCGGGAACTTTCTTCCCTTTTGGTCTTCCCAGATGAGAACAAAGGATTACTTTTGCCCCTGAATTTAGGGCATATTCAATAGTGGGTAGGGCCTCCACAATTCTCGTATCATCAAGGATAACCCCCTTTTCTAAGGGTACATTGAAGTCCACTCTTAGGAAAACTTTCTTACCCTTTAGGACAATATCTCTAATACTCTTCATCCCACACCCTCCATGTTATTTATTTTTTTTAAATATTACTATAATATATCTACTAAATAACGCATATTCTATGCAGTTTCTACTTCAATTTCTACTTCATCTGCTGTTTCCTTTGGAGCGTAGCCCACCAATAGAGCTTACCTCTTCTACCTAATATAAATCTATTACTCTTTCAATTCAGTCAAAAAATCCTCTTGATAGGAATAGTCTTTTATTACGGAAAAATACAGTCCCCATTTTTTCGCTTGAGGTTGATCTAACCAAGTAAACATACCTTCATAATCACCATCTAAACCCAAGTCAAAGGCAATCCAAAAATTTTTTATTTAGGCCTCTTTTAAAAGTTTGAGATCTTTTTCAACAGATTAACTACTTCTATAGCGGTATAGGCTGCTTCGGCTCCTTTGTTGCCAGCTTTAGTGCCAGCCCTTTCAATAGCCTGCTCAATGGTATCGGTAGTAAGAATACCAAAGATTATAGGAACTTCTGTCTCCAACATAACCTGGGCAACACCTTTTGAAGCCTCTGCTGCTACGTATTCAAAATGAGGGGTCGCCCCCCTGATGATAGCACCCAAACAAATCACTGCATCAAACTTGCCAGATCTGGCAAGTTTTTTAGCTACCAGGGGTATTTCAAAGGCGCCAGGCACCCAGGCTACCGAAATATTTTTCTCATCAACCTGATGGCGCCTCAAGACATCTAATGCACCCTCTAAAAGTTTTTGCGTAATAAAAATATTAAAACGACTTACCACCAGAGCAATCCTTAGATCCTTCCCTTCAAAATAACCTTCAAGTATCTGACAATTAAACATCCAACCACCCCCAGTTTCGTATCACCTATTTTTTTGGACTTTCAGAGTAAACTATAATCTTTTCTCCCTCTCTTATATAGCCTAATTTAGTGCGTATAAATTCCTCATAGGCCTCATTTGAACTCTGAAATCTCTTGATCTCCGAGCGCAATATCTGATTATTAAGGCGCTGTTTCTCTAATTCTCCCGATTCCTTTTTCACCAGCCAGCTAAGCAGAAAGTAAAGACTGAGAGTAAAAAAGATTAAAAAAGTAAGAATAACCAGGAAATATCTCTTTAACCTCTTCTTTTTTTTCTTCCTTTGATAAGGCTTTATTATAATCTGTGGTTGCTTTTTCATCTCACCACCATTGCCAGGGTGAGGCTTCTTTAGCAGGGAGAGGCTGATATCTTACCTCGGGCCTTATAGCCTCCCTTTGGATAGGACTTACTTGAGGTATATTATATCCAGGTGGCGGTGGTGGAGGTGGAATCTCTACTTTTATTTTCAAAGGCTCTTCTTTTTTAGGGAAGAGTCTTGAAATTAAAGGCAAAGGATTTAATCGAGAGAAAAAGGATGGGCTGTCTTCTCCCTTGAAAGAGGACAAAACCAAGCGCGGGGGATTCTCTACGGGTTTATTTATGGCAGGTGAACTTTGCATTAAGGTCTTCCTTAGCCTTTCTACTTCTTGTCCAAGGGTGGTCCAAAAGTGTTCTGGAGGAACTTCTTTTACACTGGTCCACATTGACCTTCCAGTCTCCACCTCCTGAAGATTAAGCTCTATCCTAACCCTCTCAGCAGAGAGGAAATTTATCCTACTTTGTAAGACCTTAGAAAATTTCTCTTTATGAGGAAGGTCTGTAGATACAAAAAGGATTTCGCTGGTGATATTCAACTGATTTTGTAAAAATTGATATACTGACCTTTGAAGATACCCGTATTCCCTTTCAGGAATAATCTCAGGCGGTAGGACCCCTATAGGATAAGTGGAGGCTGAGAAGCTTAGTTGGCACCAACTTAAGATCAGAAAAAAAAGTATCTTTAGCACTTTTTTACTCTTTTCTTATCATCTTTGAGGACCCTTTCCTTTTCTGCAACTAACAGCCTTGTTTTTACTATAGTATCTGGAGTGAGGCTCATAGAGTCTATCCCACACTCAACTAAGAATTCGGCAAAATCTGGGAAATCACTTGGAGCCTGCCCACAGATGCCTATCTTTCTCCCAGTTTTTTTGGCAATCTCGATAACCTCTTTAACCATCTTCTT
>Ga0105163_1000308_pt1 | contig 29937 bp, 25 predicted proteins | sample JNZ110809AmetaG_FD_81531 | JGI IMG/M metagenome (GOLD analysis project Ga0105163, IMG submission 81531) | Hot spring microbial communities from Jinze hot spring, China to study Microbial Dark Matter (Phase II) - JNZ 110809A | ecosystem: Environmental > Aquatic > Thermal springs > Hot (42-90C) >... | reverse complement strand
GTTCTCAAGCGTTCCCTTAAATATATTAAATGTTTCGTCGTCATAGAGGCAGAAAATCATTCTCTTTATGCTTGTTCCGCTTTTGGCATACGATATTGCTGCTGGGAGCATTGTTTCGGCGCACAATTTCTTTGGCATTCCAAAAACTCCAGTAGATATCGCCGGGAAGGCTATGCTCGTTATTCCATGCTGCTCCGCAAGTTTTAGGCTGTTTACCACAGCGTCCCTAAGCTTCCTTTCTTCGTCCCCCTCTCCGTAAACCGGGCCTACCGCATGTATAACATATTTAGCCTTAAGGTTTCCGCCGCTCGTTATAGCTGCCCCGCCAGCTGGTATGGGGCCCCTCTCAGCAACTATTCTATCACACTCCTCCTGTATCTTCTCTCCACCCTTCCTCCTTATCGCCCCAGCAACGCCCCCACCCATCTTGAGCATACTATTTGCAGCGTTAACTATGCAGTCAACATTGAGTTCGGTTATATCGCCTTTGACAAGCTCCATAGTAGTTTCGTTAACCTTAATGTGCATAAGCACACCACCAAACTAATATTGCCGCTAAACATTATTTAAAGATAATGCAGCATGAGAGAGCGAATTGCGAAAAGATGAAAAATCTATTAGGAGACAAAAGCAACACAGCTCTCTTTCTGCTTTTCTTCATTTCGCTTATCACGATCTATAATGCGTATTATCCTAGGTACAGCGTTACCTTAGAGAGAGTATTTAAGCTTACCACTAAAGTGACCTATGAGAATAGGGACCCAAACAAGGTGTGGCTTTTAAGGGATGATGAGGTTACCATTGGCTTATTCATGAACAATAGCTGGCAGAAAGCGTATTTGGTGGGCACATCCCATCCTATTAAGAGGTTCTACAATGATTCCGATGGAAATCCAGTCATACTGCTGGATATTGGTGATATGAGAGTTCCACCTTGGGGGAAAGTGAGCTATAATGTTACCTATAGGCTGATTTACAGGGAGAGGGAGCCACCGGCGATACTGGAGGATCTCTCCGGGGATCTAGACGATATACCACGAGAGTTGAGGGAAGAATACTGCAAGCCGACCTCACTATGGCATTTTAATGGGACCGCGCTCGCGCCCCTCGCTAAAGAGATAGCCGGTGATGAGAGGAGGGTTCTTACAATTCTTAGGAGGTTTATTGAATGGATAATCAGCAACATCCAGTATGCTACATCGGAGGTTCCGAGATATCCTAATGAGACGATTAGCCAGCGTTTGGGCGACTGTGATGACCAAGCCAATCTACTAATAACTCTGTGTCGCGCGGTTGGAATACCAGCATTCCTTCAGGTCGGCTGCATATATATTCCAGAACTGAATGAGAGTCTCCTCTACTGGTCTGGGCACTTATTTATAAGGGAAGTGCGGGTCGGCTGGCACGGCTGGGCAATAGTCTACGTACCGCCATGGGGCTGGCTCCCAGTAGATCTAACATATGTCAGCGCGGATTTAATATATAATCCCTTAAGCGCTATAACACACTCAGCAATAATCGAACATTATACTTTCCAGTATTCAAATATAACCGTGACTGATTACATTTCTGAATTAATGTCCATAAAGAAGTTTATTGAAGGTAATATGTTCTATATCTATGAGGAGGATCTTATGGAATTTAGGCTTGAAGAGAAAGTAATGTACCAGCGGCTCCCACTAATCAAGCCGATATATCTAGCCGTCTTAATCCCAAAATTGGTTTTTCGTCATGGCGCATAGAGCGTTAGGATGCCGAATAGTTTATATGCTTAAAAATGACTTGAAAGATTTATTCTAGAGAGGGAATAGCGGGATGGCTAAGTTCAAGCTGGTCGTTTCTGACCCAAAAGCTGGTAAAGCTAAGTCAATTGAAGTTGAGGGGTCTAGAGCCGCACCTTTTATTGGTAAAAAGATAGGAGACATGATTGATGGATCCGTAATCGGTATGCCTGGAGTAAAACTTCTGATAACCGGTGGAAGCGATAAGGATGGCTTCCCAATGAGACCGGATGTGCATGGTGGGGTGAAAGCTCAGGTTCTCCTCAGTGATGGACCTGGTTTCAGGCCTAGAGAGAAGGGCGAGCGAAGAAGAAAGACCGTCAGAGGAAATACTATAACTGAAGATATCATGCAAATAAACGTTAAAGTTGTAGAAGAAGCGGAAAAGCGTAAAGATTTAGATCTAAAAAGGAAATAATGCGATTGCTCGGGGATTGATCTAAAAGGTCTTTATTGGTCGGAATGGTGAAGAATACGGTTTCTAATTCGCTCTAATAACCATTTTTAAGCGAATTATGCTTTAAACCACTTAAAGATCAAGTATTCAACTTTACCCTTCTCTAGATCTGGAACAGCTATTATGAAGCGCTTTCTCACGCTGGTTGCAAGCCTACCAGCCTTAACAATTTCTGTTGGGGTTATCTCATCTTTCCTACTTTTAACCGAAACCATGTATGGCGCATGTTCAAGCCCTGGGCCAATCTTATAAACTGCGAAGTCGCACCCAAACTTGACCCCCGGGGTTACGATGAGCCCCCTCTCCCTCAAATCCCTATATGCGGCATACTTTAGATCAAAATTCTCATAGACTTTCCTAGCAATACTTTTTAGCTTTGTCACGGTAACTTTAGCCTTATTTGGGCCCTCGTATACCTTGATTATGCCTTTTTCGAGTAGATATAGCCCCTCCATTGGGTCGAGGATTAATGGAACATTAAAGTCTGGGCTTTTCGGCTTCGGTATTCCAAGCGGCTTCCCATAGAAGCCCATTTTGTAGAGTTCTGATCCACCCTTTGGATCCCAAACTACTAGGAAGTTTTCTATAAACTCAGCCTCGACCCTTCTTCTACGTCCCATTTTTATTAGCATACGCCCCTATAGAGCTAAGGCGAGTATTCTAGCATTGTCCGAGGCATCCTCAATTTTATCAGTTACGTCCTCGAGGAAGCGTATGATATCTCTCGCAAGAAGTGTCTGGGGCACCTCCATATTCCGCTCTAAAATCATTATTTCGAGTTTTCTATAAAGGCTATCAACCTCTTTCTCAACCCGCTCAACCTCCCTAGCTTTCTCAGATACCTGCGGCGATCCATAGTTAAGGGCGAAGGTCATATCTCTGAGCCTCATCATAGCGTTGAGCATTGCGCTGGAAAGCTCCGCCACCCCTCTCTTAATATCCTCTGGGATATCCCATTTATGCTCAATCATGGCCAGAACCCTAAATGACACGCCCTTACAAAGCTCAGAAATGTCGCTGGTTACAAAGGTGAATCTTAAGAAGTCTTCGCGATTAATTAATATTGAACCCACTTCAGTAAGCTCCTGCGCAACAGCCCTTTTTGAGGCAGCAACCTCCTCACTAATTTTTTGCACCTCGTCATACAATCGTATTATAGAATCGGTATCGCCCGCCACAAATGCATCAATCATCTGCGCAGTTTTCCTAGCAACTTCAATAACCTTCCTTAAATGCTCTTGGCAGAGACTTAGAGCTCTCCTCTTGATGCGCTGCTCCGTCTCTATTGGAAAGACCACAATGATCCCTCAAAGAGCCTAACCACTTCTCTATAAAAGATAGATTTATTGCATTTTAAAAATCTACCTATATAGTGTGCCTAGCTCCTCAAAGTTAATCTTGCAGCGGAAATATTTATGCAGTGATTGCGGCAGCTCCTTTATTTGGCTTCTAACCTGCCTCCACGTATCTCTATCGCGTATGGTTACAGTTTCATCCTTCAGCGTCTGATAATCTACTGTTATGCAGAGTGGGACGCCGATCTCATCGAAGCGCGCGTATCTCCTTCCAATGTAGCCTGCATCATCATACTCAACGTAGAAGCCCTCATCAACCAAAAGATTATAAACTTCCCTAGCTTTTTCTGGAAGTCCATCCTTGCTGACCAGTGGTAGCACGGCCAACTGTAATGGGGCGATATCCCTGGGCAATTTCAATATAACCCTGTCGTCCTTGACTGTATAAGCGTATTCCAGGGCAGCGTAAGCTAAGCGGTCTGAGCCGAAACTGGGCTCAATGACGTGTGGTATGAAGCGCCTGCCCTTCTTCTTAACCTCCACTCTCATAACCTCAATATGCCTTGGCATAATTTTTAAGCCATTTAGCTCATAGAAGCCCTGCTTGTCAAGGGCCATAAGGAGGGCCTCTGGACTAACATTTTGTAACGCCTTTATGACTTCCGGAGCCCTATCAGCGAAGTCTTCCTTAATGCTCTGTATTACTGGCTTTATTTTATTCTCAACATGTTTAATCTCCTTATCACTTTGCTTAAAGATTCTCATATCTACCCCGCTTTCCCTCATGTGGCCGCTTAAGTCATAATCTGTCCTATAGTTGAAGCCTGCTACCTCAACCCAGCCCCAACGCTCAAGATAAACTTCTTGATCGAAGCCCTGAGCTGAATAATGGGCCCTCTCCCATGGGTGCTTCTCTATAAAGTGCTGTTTATCCTCCGGTATGCCAAGGCTGGCGGCAAAACGTTTTGCCAGAGTCATGAAGAAAGCGAGCCACTCAACCTTAACATAGCCCCCATTAACAATCTCTCTAACTGTAAGCTCCACCGGCCTCTCATCGCCCTTAAGCCTATTCTCCGCCAAGATAAGTCTCAGCTTTTCGTCGGCAACCTCATCTAAAAGGTGACACTTCGGATTCTCCGGATCAAAGAAGAACTCCAGGTCTATTATCGTAAACTCTCTAAGCCTTATTGGCCCCTGCCTGGGGGATATCTCATTCCTCAGCGCGTGCCCTATCTGGGCGAAGCCTACTGGCAGGCGCTCTCTAACCTGTTCATAAAGGCGCCTAAACTCCGTAAATATTCCCTGGGCTGCTTCGGGCCGTCCATATCCAATAGCATCTGAGTAGGGTCCAATTGTCGTCTGGAACATCGTTAGGAAGTACTTTGGCTCAGAGAGGGGGCCATCGCATTCCGGGCATCTGACGTTGTGTTCCTCAATGCTCCTCTTAATATCTTGGAGCCCCATCTTATCGGTTTCTTGGGAGCTCCACCCAAGGATTTCCTGTAAGAGGTGGTCTGCCCTGAACTTCCTCCTACATGAAACGCACTCGACTACCGGCTCCTTAAAGCTGTCTATGTGTCCAGAAGCCCTGAAGACCCTTTCGGGAGCAATTATTGGGGTCTCAACCTCATATAGGTTTAGGCGCCTCAGAAATATATCCCTGAATTTGTCCTCTATTCTGCGCTTCATGAGCGTTCCAAGCGGACCCCAGCATATGAAGCCGCTCACCCCGCCATAAATTTCATAGGAAGGCCAAAAGAATCCTCTTCTACGGGCCATTTCGCTTATCTTCTCAAATTTATCCGGAGCCTTGGCCATCAGCGCACCCCTAATAACTAGAGGGATCTTCCCTCTAGTTATTAAAAGATTAATCTTATAGGCTTTTACTCACGTATGGGCCATCATAATTGTATCCAAAGCGCATATAATATTTTTTTGTCCCAAGGGCGCTTGTGACCAGAATCTTCTTGCAGCCCATGTTGGCGCTTATCTCCTCGGCCCTTTCAAGTAGTATTCTGCCAAACCCCTTATGCTGGTACTCCTCACTCGGGCGTCTCCCCACTGGCACGAGCGGCCCTACAACTTTTAGCTCCCTTATTATTGCGGCATCCTTGCCAGCTATCTCGGGCCTATGGGCTAGGCTAGAGGGAATTCTGAGTCTCAAGTATCCTATTAGGACATCGTTCACGGGATCCTCGGCAGATATGAAGAACTCTTCTCCCATGGAGGCCTCATAACGCCTAACAATTATCTCAATCTTGTTTGGGTCCGGCTTAACGTGATCCTTAAGCCATTTGTGGCCTGCCTCGCGGCACCTTATGCACCTACATCTTAAGCCCTCCTCCCTGAGCATTCTAAGGGCTATCTCACGTAGGTTGCTGCTCCTCGGCCCAGCCTCGATCATGTAGGCCGGTATATCCCTCTGAACGCGCATTATCCTAACCCACTCTGGAATGATCTTCTTAACCTCGGCTATTAGCCTAGCAGCCTCCTCGGTTGTGTATGGATTATAGAGCCCCTTAGCCCACCAGTCATAAACCTTTGTTCCCTTAACCACAAGGCACGGGTATATTTTGAGCATATCCGGCTTGAAGTTCGAATCTATGAATATCCTCTTGAATGCATCTAGATCCCTATTGAAATCTGATCCCGGGAGGCCGGGCATCATATGATAAACAACCTTAAGCCCTGCATCCTTAGCCACTCTGGTCGCCTCTATAACATCCTTGACCCCGTGACCCCTATTAATAAGGGCATATATGTCATCATAAATGTTCTGTACGCCTATCTCTACACGCGTGGTTCCATAAGACAACATCACGTCTACGTGAGGCTCCTTACACCAGTCGGGGCGTGTCTCAGCAGTTATTCCAACATTCCTTCTTGGGCTAACTTCAGCATTCCTCTTAGCCTCCTCAAGGGAGGAGGAGCGGACGCCAGTCATCGCGTCAAGGCACTTTTTAATGAAGTTTAATTGATAATCAACTGGCATTGCAGGGAAGGTCCCGCCCATAACTATCAGCTCAATCTTATCAACCATGTGTCCAATGGCTTCGAGCTGTTCAATCCTATGCCTAACTTGGCTGTAGGGGTCAAAGTTAAATTGTAGGCCCCTCATCGTAGCGGGTTCGCGGCCAGTATAGCTTTGCGGGACCCCATAGGCGGGCCCACCGGGGCAGTATGCGCAGGGCTCCTTCTGCGGGCATGGCCACGGTTTGGTCATAACCGCGATAACTGTTACGCCTGAAATCGTCCTTACAATTTTTCTCCTCAAAACCTTGAGCAGGGTTTGTTTCTCATCAGCCCTCAAATACTTAATTATCTCGGAGTTCGGCGGTATTACGCTTAAGCCATACTTCTCCGCAACCCTAATCTTGGCTACCTGAACATCCCTATCAGTTGGTTTCGGAATACTCTTTAAGTACTCAATTATCTCCCTGTATATGGACGTGCTCATTGGGTTCCGTCTAAAAAGAAAGTTGATTGGGCATCTATAAATTTAACCCTTTGAAGCAATTAATCTCTTTATGTAATCTGCAGGCTGGTGTTATGGTTGTGCCTTTTAAAGGTTTATGTTGAGGATGCCGGGAGGGGCGAGAGTACTCTAATAGCTAACAATGTGATGCGTGTATCTGTGGATGAAGGGACATTTAAGATTCGCACTATAGAAGGTGGAGAGAAAATTATATCAGGAGTTGGCTTTCTAATGATTGACGCCATAAACTCGGTACTTGTATTGAGGGTTGAGGAGGAGCTAAAGGTTAAGAGTTAATGGTGGAGTGGGCCATGAAGATTATGGTTTGTGGTAAAGGCGGATCCGGTAAAACAGTCATATCAATATTAATGGCTAAAGCACTCTCGGAGAGATTCAAGGCGTATATAGTTGACTCAGATGAATCAAATTCTCTCCTGCCAATTTTCTTAGGCGTTAACCCGCCGAGACCATTAGTCGAGTATGTTGGTGGAAAGAAAGAGGAAGAAGATTTTGAAAGAATGAAGCCGGACATTCTTAAGGCATTGTCTACGGCTAAGGGCGGCATAAAGCTAAGCTCCCTCCCAAGCGAATATATAGCGACCTCGAGAGAGGGCGTAGGGCTTGTAATCATAGGTAAGGTTAGAGAATATGGTGAGGGCTGCGCATGCCCATTTAGTATACTCACGAAAATATTGCTGGGAAACCTGAGCCTGGAGAGGGGCGAGGTTGTAGTAATTGATACTGATGCCGGCGTAGAGCATGTTGGCAGGAGTGTTGAGGAGGTTTCAGATGGTGTCCTCGCAGTAGTTGACCCGACGGCGGAGTCCCTTGAACTCGCGTTAATGCTCAAGAAAGTAGCCGATGCTTTGGGGAAAAAATACTGGGCTATAGTCAATAAAGTTACTGATGATATAAGAGATCTCATTGTTAAGGGAGCCTCCAAAATAGGCTTGAATATAGACGGGCTTGTCAGGTTTGATAGAGAACTTTACATTTCATGCCTTAAAAAGGAGCCGTTAAAGGCCGGCGTGGCCCTCTTAGATGTGAAAAGGATAGTTGAAGAGAAGATTATTCCAGAATTCTAATTAAAGATTGAGTATGGCGATGCAGGTTTCTTCATCCACCTTCTTTATTTCAAAGCCCCTCTTTTGTAGGATATGAAGGATCTTTCTGTTATCTGCGAGGGACTCCCCAAAGAGCCTCTTCTGTCCCATGTCTCTGCCAACTTCTATTAGGTGGTCCATCATAGCTGATCCCAAGCCCTTGTTCTGCCATGGATCCCCAACAACAATGGATATTTCACTGCTTTCCCCATCTGGCTGGACAATGAGGTTAGCCATGCCCATCAGGCGCCTCCTACCTTCAGTCTCGGTCTCTGCTACAATCGTCATCTCACGACCGTAATCAATATTGCAGTGCCTAACGACAGCATAACGATCTATCTCCTTCAGCACACGGAAGAACCTCATCCTCATGGTCTCTACCGAGAAGGTTTTAAATAATTCTGTGAGCAGCGGTTCATCTTCTGGTCTGGCTGGCCTAAGAATAACCTTGGTCCCATCGCGTAGCGTGATCTCAGATACGTATTTTATTGGATAGGGCCTTATTATAAGGTGCTCATACGGCTTAGGTTCAACTTTTACTTTCTCTAGATCAATTATTATTCTAGCATCTAGAGCTATGACGCCGCTGGATGTGACGGCGAGCGGGTTAATTTCCATCTCCGATATTTCTGGGAAGTCCACCACTATCTGGGAGAACTTTACGAGGGCCTCCTCGATCGGCCTGAGGTTGGCTAAAGATAAACCTTTAAATCCTCTGGAAAGAGTCCCGTATACCTTTGTCCGCTCAATAATTCTCCTCGCTAAGACCTGATTTAATGGTGGGAAGCCTATGGCAACATCCCTAAAGACCTCAACATTAGACCCGCCGCTCCCAAAAATTATGAATGACCCGAAGATCGGATCCCTCCTAGATCCAATAATAACCTCGTATTCCCCTGGGCGCATCGGCTGAACTGTAACACCATAGATTCTAGCATTTGGGTAACGGGACTTAGCATTCTCGATTATCTGTAAAAAGCAGTTTCTCGCCTGCGTCTCGCTGTAAATGTTTAGTATTACTCCGCCAACATCCATCTTATGCGTTATGTCCGGAGAAAGGACCTTCATAGCTACGGGAAAGCCTATCTTGGAGCCTATCTCCGCAGCCTCCTCCGGGCTCCCAGCGACATACGTTTCAGAGACCGGTATCCCATACTCCTTAAGAAATTCCTTAGACTCATACTCTGTGAGAATAAATCTGCCCTCGTCCAATGCGCGTCTAATTATACCCTTTAGACGCATTTTATCGCTTGGGGGGCTTAACCTAATCTCCTCTGGAAGCTCATAGAGCAGCTCAACATTCCTAGCATATTGGTACATGTATATAAAAGATGCAACAGCCTCCTCTGGAGTTGAATATATTGGTATCTTATTCCTCCTAAATATTTCCCTAGCTTCGTTAACCTCCTCCTCACCGAGCCAACATGCGAAGACAGGCTTCCTAGACCCCCTAAAAACGTCAACTATGACCTCAGCAGTCTCCCTCGGATCCGCTTCTCCAATGGGAGTGTAGATTATTAGGAAGCCACCTGCATTTGGATCTTTAATACATATCTCAGCCGTCTTCCTAAACCTCTCAACAGTTGCATCCTCACATATGTCTACCGGGTTAGATTTACTCCAATAATGCGGCAGCATCTTGTTAAGCTCCTCAATGGTTTTTTCGCTTAACTTTGCCAGTCTCCCGCCCCTCGAGATCAGGGCGTCGGTGGCCATAACGCCAGCTCCACCAGCATTAGTTATTATTAATAGGTCGGGGACCTTTGGTGGGGGCTGCGTGGCAAGGGTCTCTGAGCAGCAGAATAGGTCAGAGATGGTCTCAACCCGAACCACACCTGCCCTAGAGAATAGGGCGTCGTAAAGGAGGTCATCGCTCGCAATTGCACCTGTATGAGAGAAGGCTGCTTTCATGCCCTCCACGGTCCTGCCAGCCTTGATGGCTATTATGGGCTTCGTCGCGGCGAACCTCCTAGCGGCGCTTAAGAATTTACCAGGGTCGCTTATGAACTCCACGAAGAGTATTATGCTCCCAGTTTCTGGATCCATGCCGAAGTAATCTATGAGGTCTGCGAAGTCCACATCTATTGTGCCGCCGAGCGATACAACCGCGCTGAACCCAACATTTGCAGCTTCAGCCCAGTCGAGAACCGAGGCGCAGATAGCACCGCTCTGAGATATAAATGCCACGTAGCCGGGCTTAGCCATTCTATTTGCAAATGTCGCATTTAATTTTATGCTTGGGCGCATAACCCCCAGGCAATTGGGCCCTATTATCCTCAAGCTAAACTTAGATCTTATCCTCTGAATCTCCTCCTCAAGGGCTCTGCCGCTTGGGCCGGTCTCCCTGAATCCAGACGAGACTATTATTACTCCAGTCACCCCAGCTTCACCGCACTCCTCTACGATCTCGGGAACTATATGGGCCGGCGTGGCGATTATGGCTAAATCTATCTGCCATGGGATCCTCTTTATGCTTGGGTAGGCGGTAACCCCCTGAATGCTTTGGTTGAATGGATTAACTGGATAAATGAAGCCCCTAAAACCAATAAGATTCCTGAATAACTTATATCCAACAGACCCCTCCCTATTACTTGCACCGATGACGGCGATCCTTCTGGGGTTAAATATTTTATCCAGTCCCTCTACGCCCAAAAATAGCTCGCCCAAATATATTTAATGCTTTTTCAGGGTAAATGCTTATCTTAATTCATATTTAAGGGGAGAGTATCCAATTCTTTTTCTAACGTTTAAAGTTTTATGCTGCTAGCAAATCTCCTTATGAGCTTGTCGGCGAGGCTCTTTATGGCCAGGATTGCTGGCGAAGATGGTGAGTGATCTATCGGTGCAACGCGGGCTATTCCAGCCTTAATAACGCTTTGATCAAGGGGGATTATGTGGAAGAGGTCTAGGGAGAACCTACCTAGTTCCCCCCTAATATACTCTTCATCAGCGGGGTCAGACATCTTATTCCCAACAAAGATAATATCCCTAATATTTATCTCGCTGGCCAGTCTCCTGATTTTTATGCCGGTTTCAATTGATGGCGCGCTTGGCTCAACAATGCATATTAAAGTATCAAAGCCCTTGGCTGTAGCTCTGCCCAAGTGCTCTAGACCAGCCTCTGCATCCATGATCACTATGTCACCCCTTCTTAAGGTTATGTGTCTAATCAATGCGCTCAAGAGTGAGTTTGCCGGGCATGCGCAGCCGGATCCGCCGGATCTTATAGTGCCCATGACAAGAAGTCTAACCCCATCCGGTCCAACAACACCATACCTATCAGCTATATCATCCACCGTGGGTGTTAAACTGAAGAGTATTCCGAATGCTGATCCGGGTTTAGCCCCGGTTCGCTCCTCTATCAGGGAGCTGTTCTCGGCTATGGGCACTATCCTCGACGAGGTCTCCTGTGGTATGCCCAGGGCGTAGGCGAGGTTCATTGCTGGATCAGCGTCGATTGCCAGAACATTGAAGCCCATGCGGGCGTAGATTCGGGCTATGGTTCCGGCGACAAGGGTTTTCCCAACACCACCCTTACCAGCGACAACAATCTTCAAGAATACTTCCTCCTAGAAGGGTCTTCTAGGCTGAAAGATCCTGTTCACTACGTCGAGGCGCTTTTCGGAGCCAATTGACTGAAGCATCCTGAATACTTGCCTTGGGTTACTAAAGGATTCGACCCTGTCACTGGATCGTCTCCTAGTGACTTTAATGCAGTCGTCAACCATGCAAACTAAAACGCAGGCAGTACAGTGTATACATAAATCTCTAATTATGTTTACCTGACCATAGCTCCAGTAGAGAGCGTTTGTTGGGCAGACCTTAATGCAGAGCTGACAATCCACGCCCCTACAAGTCTTCTTGTCTATCTCTATACTTCCGTCAGAGAAATACTCTTTTATCCCGAGGGATTCTAAAACCTCATGCCTACGACTCCTTTTTCCCGAGCTTTCTAGAAGCATCTGAAAAATGTCTATGCTTTTGGTCTCGCCCATTTTAGTGTCTCTCAACTCCTTAGATAATATCCAGCTCTGGCCAATATTTCCTTAACTGAAGAATACGCTGGAGAGGCCTCGGGGATCTCGAGAAGGGGCCTCCCGGAAAGAACAAAATCTTCAACATTTTTGTCAAAGGCTATCTTCCCAAGGAACTTCAAGCCTAATTCGCTCTCAACTCTACCTCCGAGATTCTCTGGGAATCTAAAGCCGCCGACAACATAAAAATTGTCGAATTTTATGTTGACTTCGCGCGCTATCCTATACGCCCTGGCTACATGTTCAAAGGACTTCACTGAAGGATCTATTAAGTCAAATATATCGTTAACTCTAGTGGTTATTCGTCTATTTAAGTGTTCTAGACCAGCAGGTGTGTCGATGATAATATATTTATAGTTTTTTATAAGGTTCCCGAGGGCCGCCCTTAGAGCATCGTTTGGAAGGCAGTAGCAGCCCTCAACCCACTTAGGCCCTATCGCGATCAAGTCAAAGTACTCTCCCTCGTATAGGCCCTCCTCCCAAATCCTGCTCTCCATTCTCTCGGATGGAGGAACCCCGACTAGCGTCCCCCCACCCTCAATGAAAGTCTCGACGAGGAGCTCTGAGATCGTCTTTTTGCCTTCTCCCTCGAAATCTATTCCGAGAACGTCTGCTAGGCTCTGGTCTGGATCGGCATCTATAAGGAGTATTGGGAACTCGCCCTTTTCAATAAAGTATTTTGTGGTCAGGGCTACGAAGCTTGTTTTGCCAGTTCCACCCCTACCCATGGAGACAATTATCTTCAAGATGAAACCCTCTGTAAGAGTAAAATGTGTAGAAGCTAGAAGAAAAAGTTTTCACGAACTTTTTGGAGGCCAGTTCTCCTTTAAGAATGCCTGAATGAAGGATGAATCTCTGGGCCCCACAAGAACCTTCCAGCCGGTTATCTCTTCTATCTCGCCACTTAGTCTAGCCGCCAACCCTGGAATTATGAGGAGCCTATGCCTAACCTTACCTTCCACACCGGAGGATTTAAGCGCATCCGCTATTGTCTGAGCCGTCATCTTCCTCCCGGCAACAGCGCTCTCCACGGCATATCCTTCGCTGTCAACGACGATGAGGTAGCAGCTTATCCCGGCCGACTCAATATCAGACTGCACCGTGAAGAATGTCAGCGCGTAGTTTGATGTTACTAGGACTGGTGAGTTCTCATCTGGGCTGCCGAAGACCCTCAGCCCCGGCTCAACGGCAACGGGTTTTCTTGGATCAGTATATATATTAGCCCTTAGGATCAGGTTTGGTAGTAGGGCCCAGCCCTCAAGGCTATGCATTATGAGTAAGTCAGCGTACCTGACAATCAGCATCGCTGCTAGGCATGCCTCCTTCCAATGGAGGACTTCCTTAGGAGCGTCTTTTATAGACCACGCCGTCATCGGCACACCTATTAGTGGAAAGCCCAGCAAGTTGTCACCGAACTTGCATGCACTCCTCCTAATCATTGTGAAGTTTGTGAGGGTGTCGGCGATACCTTCCTCCGGAAATGTTCCGGGATCCATAAGGAGGCCCTCAACGCCATATTCCAGGAGGGTGTTTGTGAGAGACTTTAACAGCCCTATATTGTTTGGGGCGAAGACCGCTAGTGGGCAATTATACATTAGTGCTAGATCGGCCATCTGCCTCCAGTTGTGCTCTGTGGCGGCATATATCAGCGGCCTCCGATCATATACTACCTCGAGGCCGGCCCTCATGATGTCCGGGTTAAACGTGCATAATATCAGCGGGAGTTTCGTTACAGATGCAACTTTCTGGACAACCGACTTAAACTTCGCTGGATCGTTTGAGGTTGACCTAATCGCCACCATGTCGAGCCTGATTGTTCTGCCGATATAAGTATATGCGAGGCCATTGATCTTCTCTAGGCGCTTGAGCATCTCATCCTCCAGCATCTCATCTGTGATGTCTATGGCTATTGGTGTTGGGTTTGTGTAGGTGAGCTCATGCCTATACATTACGAGCTTGCCGCCAACCTTAACTGCGCCCTCCCCAACCCCAATAACGACTTCCTTTATTGGCGGCGCTAGGAGATCCCTCAGCTTTGCGTACTGGCTCTTGTATTTATCCTCCTCAATGAGCGGATTACATAACTCCAGCGCGACCTCCCTGTTGACGAGCTTTGTTGCGAAGGCCATGCAGTTGCTCTCGCCGCACTTCCCACAGTTCGTCCTTGGTAGAAGCGTATAGACGTCTAGTGGGCTTATCTCCCTAACGCCCTTCCTCGCTTCGCTGGCGCTCATTCCCCTCACCCAAGACTATATTTTAATGGAGACCCAATCAGATATGCCCTCGGGCTTAGCCCCACCACGTTTATAAAGGTTCCCTATGACCTCCTTTACCGTGTGTATTGCCGCTGGGTGCATCATCATAAACATGTCTACGCCAGCTAGAAGGAGGGTCAGAGCCGTGATCGTCTCCCATAATGGGCCTCTAAGCTCCCTAGGCTCCCACTCAGAGCCTAGCTTAAGCCAAGCCTCCCTAGCGGCCCAGGCGTTAGTAGTCCCTGAGGAGGTGGGATGCTGGAGCTCAGGGTCGCCGGCTAATGCCGCTAACCTAGCCCTCTCATGAACAGTAAATGAATACTCCAGCCCATATCCTAGGGCGGCAGTCGTCAGATCCATGATTATACTATCCCTAGGCAGATAATCATAGAGTTTCCTATTGAGCTCCTTAGCTTGGTTCAAATCTATGGCCGTGAATGCCAGTACAACGTGACCGTGCTCCTTAGCGGCCTTGGCGATATCTCCAAGGAGGCCAGCTTCAGCCATATCCAGCGTTACCGAGCTCAACATGACGCGCTCCCCATGAGCCACCTCCGCAGCCCTCTTAAATACCTCGGCATCCTTCTTTGGATCCCCCGAGCCGCCGACGATTATTGGAACCTTAACCGCCTGCAGGACATTCTCAATAGTTTTTGCCGCCTCACTCGGCGGGGCGTCCCTCCTCAGAGGGTCCGTGCTAACTAGGTGGACTGTAACCAAGTCTGCTCCAAACTTATCTACAGCGAGCTTAGCCCATGCGGCCGGGTCGCCGATGACCTCTTGGACGTGCATCTTTATGGCCTTTGGAAGCGGGACCTCCATGTCAAATACGTCAGCCGAGATTACCGGCGGGTTCGGCGGGTTCTCCTCAAATAGGTAGAAGGCTGGAGCAGCCTCCCCACCAACCTTTATGACCTTCTCCCTTGTGCCCCCCTCACTCCGCGTTGCGCCAAGTTTAACCTCAACTATTCTTCCCTGATATGTTTGGATTGGGGGCTTAAACTCGGCCCTCATTACCTCAACTGGCTTGGCTGGGACTATTCTAGGCGGGGCTGCGGCTGGTGGGGCAACGGCGGTAACTGCTGGGACCCATATCTCTAGCTCCTCAGCCTCTATCTCGACATCCTCTAACTCGATCTCGCCAAACTCCCTTAGGAGGTCAAGGAGCTTTGGGCTAATCTTGATGAGAGCTCCTTCCTCGGTCTCCTCCTTCTTCTCCTTACTCATTATCTCATCACTTCTCCTTAGCCCGAATTATCTTGACCTTCTCCGCCCTAATTTTAGCATTCTTAAGGATTATCCTGAAGCCTCCGACAGCGCCGACGGTCACCGGAGCCACCATTTCCGCAGTAACCTCCGGAGCGGCGACGGCAGATGCTGGCACAGCCTTCTCCTCAACTGGCTTTGCAACCACCTCAGCTTTAGCCTTCTCCTCCCACCTCTTAACTATCGGGTGACCCTTAACTACCAAAAAGTTTTTGAGCTCCTCCACATTCTTAGCGTCTTTCTCTGTTGCTATTTTATCCAAAAGGTGCTTTGGAACGAAGTCCTTAACCCTCTCTAAAACGGCTGAGGGAACCCAGACAACTCTCTCCCAACCCCCATCCGCCTGTAGGAACTTTTGTGAGCGCATGTATTCGATTGATATTCCGTGGAAGCCGTCAATTTGTCTACCACCGGCAGTTGAGTCTGCCAGCTTCGAGAAGGGTATGCCTATTGGGGTGTTTTCTGTGAAGCCCCTATGAACTATTCCGAAGCCGTCAACCTCGGGTATATAAAATGCAACTGCTTCAAAGCACCCACAGGATGTATGGGGATAGCCAAAGGCAGTGTAGAGCCATACGCGCTGTATCTCCCCGCCGGACTTCATTTTAACAACTTCATTTACGCCATTATACTCGCCTTTTATTGAATCTGCGCACTCGCCTTTCTCTATCTTAAATACCGGTCCCTTTGGGTCAATCCTCGCTGAAGCCCTTGCATCAAACCAGCTTATGGCCCCGCAATTAGAGTATCTTTGTGGGGTTATAACGCATACGTGTGTCGGCGCAAAAGATTGGCATAGGGTGCACCCGTAGAATGCGTCGACCTCCTCATCCTTCAGACCCCTAGCTCTGGCATCCCTCTTCTCATATTCCTTAAGTGCATAATCATACATTTCCTTAATTTTCTCCGGGTCTGTTATAAAGGTTATTTGTATCTTCTCAATTATTGGAAGCTCCATCTTAAACAATCTCTGATAAACTTTCCCGATGACGTGGAACGAATTTAAGCCCTTCTCAAAGGATCTCTTGCTTAGCCTTATCCAAATATCGTATCTCTGATTTAAGTGCATCATGCCCTCAATATAGTTCGTGTACTCGTGTATCCTCCGCTCTACGACTCCCTCGAGCTCCTCCTCAAGCTGGCTCCCCGCAACCTCAATAAATATTCCAAGCGGATAAGACTTCTGGGGTTCAAGATCCTTTATATCTGGGCCAATTATAGTTATCTTTCCATCCTCAACCTCATCCATCTTACGGACTTTAACGAGTTCAAACTTGTATGGAACCCTTAACCCGCCAAACTCAACATAAGTATCCTGCCACCTAATCCTCTCGCCAGAGTATACCTCGCCAACACCAACCGGAATATCGGCAAACATGGACATATTATCCTTACCCCTTCAACCTTTTCTTAAAAAATCATTTTCCCTCTTTTAAACTTTTAATAATTATATCGAGATTTTTCTCCCATTCTTCCTTGGAGATGTTCGGGAATGACCATAGTGCATGTGGCTGATAGTGCATCTCTAGGGAGATCGTCTTGAGGTTTTTAGAGTAGTGCTTTAGACCAGAGAGGATAAGCCAGCACACATAGTACCTAAAGCCCATAAACATGGCTAGGTCATGCTGTCCCCTACCCTCAAGCCCAGCCCAGTTAGGGTCTGTAAGTCTATTCGCTATGTCGACGAGAGGCATGCTAAAAATTCTCTTAAAACCCCTATTAAGGAACTCTCCCAAGATGCTCGGTGAGGAGAGTATTGGTATTCCAGCAGCTTCAGATATTTTTATAGCGTAGTCTATTAGATCTCCTCCGCCAAGCTTTGTCTTTGGTGCTTCTGCTCCGACAATGAGGAGGGGGTCCTTCGATCGTCTAATCAGCGCCGTGACTATCTGTGGGTTGGTTATAGTCATTGCCTTCTTCGGTCCAGGTATCTCAGCCGTCTGCCAGGACTCGGCTCTCCCGGCCATATCATTCACCAGCCTTCTTTCTCACGAGTCTTGGTAGGAGCGTTGGATCTGGTATAATATTCTCTTTCCAGCCCCTCTCCTCAAGAACCTTTATAACCTCCTCGCGCATCGTCAGCGGAACATCGGCCAATGTGCGGACGAAGAGGTGCACGTCATCCGGCATTGTTCCGAAGAAGCGCTTATAGAGGTCAATGTAATTTGAAAGCTTTATCGCCCTACCTTTAGTAGTGTCGTTTGGTCTCATGCATAGCTTTGCTATCATAACCATGGCCTCCTCCTTACTCTCAGCAGCATAGAATAGGTGCTCAGGGGCCGGGCCAACATAAATTTTCTCCCCGGTCCTAGCATCATAGACGTACCAGTCCTCAGGCTTATCCTTCCTGCCTAAGAGCATACGCCTATACTTGAGCCCATGAGGTCCAACGATAACTGGGACGCCGAGCCTCCAGAAGCCGCTGGCTATTGCAGCAGCCTTCTGCGACATGGCGCCCCAAGCTACGCCGACTGCGCCAACCCTATTAAGTATATAGTCGGCTATCTCTTCATAGTTTGCCCTGAGTCTACGCTTAGCAAATATATTTGCTATCTTTATTGCTGCGCCAGCAATATGGGAGTTTGAAACGCATGAGCCAACATTAACTATTCCCCCAGCGTCAAAGGCTCCTGGGAAGGTCTCGTATGGCGTTTTGCCTTCTTCGTCTCTATACATTCCTATGGACATGGCTGCACAGCCGCTTGCCACGACAATATAGCGCCTCTTAGCGAACTCGACTGCCATCTTGGCAACCTCGGTTCCTCCATTAGGATAGTTAGCGCAGCCGACGAAGGCAACAACTCCGGGTATCTCGCCCAGAACTATTGGGCTGCCCACCTGCCTAATCTCAACATCCTGTATTGCGCCCCTACCCACGCGCACCTTATATTTCTCCTCTTTTATCCTCTTCTCGGCAGCCTTAACTATGAAGCTGTGGAGTGGGAGATCTACTGGGCATGCGCTCTCACATCTACCGCAGCCGATACATGCTTCATAGAGATCTGCAAGAGCATTTAGGTTGCCTTCTAACGCCTCTGCGAGGGCATCTCTTACTGGCAAATCGTTTGGACAGGCCCTTCTACAGTCATCGCATTTACGGCATTTCTTTGCGCTCTCAATTATGTCGCTTACGTCTGGGAGAGCCTTAAGCTTCATCCTCCTCGGCGCAACTAATAGAGCCGTCTTAACAGCGACCTCAGCAGCCTTCTCCGGATCTAAGATCAATGCGCCTGGCTGCCCATTTAGAACCAAGTCCTCAATAATCTTCTCAACGCTATCTTTTGTCCTATCTGGCAGCCCAGCGCAGTTCACATCGCTCGTCGCTATAACTGGAGCCTTAACCTTCTGGGCCTCTAGGAGCGTATCGGTTCTAATGCACTGCTCATCAACAATTATGACGTCGGCTACGCCGCTCCTAATAAACCTTAGTTGCCATGATATTGGCCCAACGATCCTCGCCTTAGGATTATATCGTGTAAGATCATGTGCTGTGCAGCATAAGCCTACAACCTCAATGCCGCCATATAATCCATTATCAACCAAGTAGTCTACTATAGCTGCTGCTGGTGGAACGTTGTGGCCGACAACCATTATGACTGGCTTCGTCGAGTCAACAACGCCCAAACCTATGTCAACTAAGGGCGCTTCTGGATCCGCCTTCGGAAAACCGAGCGCTGATATCTGCGCTATATCAGCCACCTCAAGCGCAACATGATCTATCATTCCAACGTGAAATACTTTTGACTCAAAATCTAGGTTGCTTGCCTCTTGGCCGGTATGCGTGGCCGCTAATGACCTAACTATTTCCCGCTCAAGGTAATTTAGAACTTCCTCTAGATCACCGAGGGTTCTGGGCCTAATACCGCATACTAGGCGTGTTATTGGCGCCTCCACCTCAACGCTTGGGCCGCCAACGTCTATTGGATTATCGCGCCCATACTTTTCTATTAGATGCTCAAGTAGGTGCCTAGCATGGGATGCATGCGTTGCGGCGCCTATACAGCAAGCCAGCAGGACTATGCGTGACTGCTGTGCTGACATATTTATTCCGCATGCTCCACGCTTATCCCCTGTTAAATCACATTTTCCGAATGTGCAGAGGCAACAGAGGTCGCAGAAGGGCATATAGAAGGGCTTATAACGCTGTAGGAGCTTGAGGTCCCACTCCCTTAAGTCAGTTATCTTTGGGAACTGTGTCGGCCCAATCTCCTCAAGCCACTCCTCACCAACTATCTTGCCTATAGAGAGCTCAACGCCCTTCAAAAGACCTATGCTGCTTCTCAGCTCGTCAATCTTGACTCGGATATTCTTCTCGGAAACCAAGCAGACCCAACCTTGGATATAATTCTATATAAAAGAGACAAAGACTTACTTATTTGTTGCTGTTATTTTTATTCTCTTTTGTAACACTTTAGAGAAAACAGTCAGAAGTCCTTAGTATGTGGAGGAATACACCACCAGTTTATTAGCATTTATTAGTTCGAGATCTCTAGAATTAGTGTGTGGGCATGCCCATTTCACTGTCAATATTAGAGTACGAGCCTGGGCTATCTAGAAGTATAAATAATTTGAGAGAGAGCTGGGCATTCAAGAACATAATTAAATTAATTAGAACTGGAAAAATAAAGGGCGTCCACGTAGACGTTATGAGGCCGCCGCTGATATCAGATAAGACTAAGTTCTCCGTGGATTTGATAAGGAGATTATATGAGGAACTTATTAAGGAGACCTCTCTGAGCGTGCATTTAATGACCCTTGAGCCCCTCAAGCTTGTAGAGGATATGAATAAGTTTATGTTAAGCAGTGATAGGTCAAATATAACTATCACAATTCAAGTTGAAGCCTTCAGCTCCGAGGAAGAGACAATAAAGGCCATTGAAACCATCAAAAGGTATGGCTATAGAGCCGGCATCGGCTTAAACCTCCCAACTCCTGAAGAGAAGCTCACCGAGAAAATTGCTGAGAAAGCCCATGTAATCTTAGTGATGAGCGTACCAATGGGTTTGGGTGGACAAAAGTATCATAGTGAAGCGACGGATAGGCTGAGAAGAATATCAAAAAGATTTACCAACAAAGTTATTGAGGTTGACGGGGGCATCAACCCAGAAACAATTGTGGAGGCCTTTAGAGCCGGAGCGAAGGTCGCTGTAGTCGGCTCCTACATAACTCTTAGCGATGATCCGGTGAGAGCATTATTAAAGGTATATGAGGTCTTGAAATCCTCAAAAAATGGCACATTCTAGGCTAATAGAGCAGACTAAAGGGCTCTTTCTTTCCAAAATTTCTAGGTCTCGTCTTTTTTTGGTGAGATTATCGAATCCTAGGGGCGCGCTTCATTTAAACGATCGTAAGAAGTTTTCCAGTCTCTCCAGTCTCATATTTGTCGCATTTAACGTTTTCTGTAGCTCGCTAATCTGGTTCCTTAGAGCGTTTATTTCGCTCTGTAGGCCCTCAATTCGATCCTCAATCTTCTTCAAATCATCGAGTGAGGCAACCTCGTACCCCTCGACAATACCCCTAATAACGACCTTATGAGAGCGTATTGGCTCCCTCTTCTCTTCGGCAACAACCATGAATATACTCCCCTAACCTCTATAGAGGAGAGGACTAGAACCGAATAAATGGATTTTGCAACAATTTTTGACTAAAATGATATTAAAGGGGATTCATTGTTGACATGATAATGAAATATAAATTGCATCAACTCTGACTATTTAACATAATAATATTGTCCAATCTTTTTCTGATATTTATCGAGCCTAGAATCCTCCTTATTCACCCTAGGTCTCTTTGTATCTGGGTCTCTCCTAAAAGTTACCTTCATCTCCTTAAGAAAGCTATTCATGCCATCTAGGAGAGTAGTTGGGGACCTAGCTAAGCCATAAACCCCGGGCTCGCCAGCGAATATCATCAGCCTATCCGCTATGAAGTCCATGGCGATTATATCGTGCTCGACGACGAAGGCCGTTACACATTTATCCTCGACAACCCTTCGTATGGTTTTCGCCATTGCCAGTCTCTCTTCAACATCAAGGTAGGCGCTCGGTTCATCAAGAAGGTATATGTCCGCATCATGAGATAGGCAGGCGGCTATCGCAACCTTCTGAAGCTCCCCACCACTTAGCTCCTTAACGTTCCTATCAAAGAGGGGGGCCAGGTTAAGCCGATTAATTATTTCAGTCTGATACCAGCTTGAGGCAAACTTATCTTTGGCAGCCAGCTTAAGGAGATCCTCAACCGTTCCCTCATACTCTGTTGAAATGTACTGAGGCTTATAGCTAACCCTGAGGATATCCTCCGTCGGCGATGAACCTTGATCAGGCTTCTCCAGCCCAGCCAGTATCTTTATAAATGTGGTCTTACCGATGCCGTTCGGCCCTAATATACCTATCACCTCGCCCAGCTTAGCTTCACCAGCCTCTATCTTAAGCTTAAAATCTCCGTAAGTCTTTGTCATCTCACTCCACTTCAGAATAGGCACATTAGTCAACGAGTCACTAATTGGCGGTTTAACATGGAATACTATTGGCTCCTTTCTGAAGCGCATATTCTCGTCCGGTATGAAGCCATCTAAGTAAATGTTTACTCCAACCCTGACCCCATGAACATGGGAGACTACTCCATAGATTCCAGGCTTACCATAGAAGATACATACCTGGTCGGAGAGGTAGTCTAGCACCGCTAGGTCGTGCTCCGCAACAATTATCATCTTATCCTCCTCCTTCAGGCTCCTAATCACCTTAGCGACCTCGAGCCTCTGCTTAATGTCCAGGTAGCTGGACGGCTCATCAAATAGGTAGACGTCAGCCTCCCGGCAAACAGCCGCTGCAATAGCAACCCTCTGGAGCTCCCCGCCACTTAACACATCTAAGGTTCTATCCCATATAACCTTAAGCTGAAGTCTCTCGGAAACCTCCCTGAGCTTACCTCTCTTGTCGATGCGCTCAAGGATCTCGCCAACCCTACCCTTCACGGCCCGCGGTATCCTATCAACATATTGGGGTTTATGGACGACCTTGAGTTCTCCCCCGCTCAGCTTATGAAAGTATTCTTGAAGTGTTGAGCCCCTAAAATACTGTATTATCTCGGGCCACTTTGGGGGGTTATCATATTTTTCAAGGTTAGGTTTTATCTCGCCAGAAAGTATTTTTATCGCAGTTGTCTTCCCTATGCCATTCTGTCCCAATAGACCCAAGACCACCCCGGGAGATGGAACCGGTAGGCGGAAGAGTTTAAAGGCGTTTGGCCCAAACCTGTGAACGCACTCTTCCCTCAGCTCTTCTGGGACATTAACTATAGAGACCGCTTTAAATGGACACTTTTTTACACATATGCCGCAACCCGTGCATAAAACCTCTGAAATTATTGGCTTATCATCCTCAAATTTTATAGCCTCAATTCTACTTCTAACCTGCGGGCAAAAACGATAACAGGCCCTATCACAGCGCTTAGGCTTGCACTTCTCAGTATCGATAACAGCTATCCTAATATGCCACTCCCCCTAAGAGAAATCTAAAGAAGAACAAAGTCTTAAATAAAAATCCTTTACCATCGGTTTTCTCCCTATTCTTTTCCTTCGGCGCAGGATCACCTCTTAGATGAGGACATAAGCAGTTATATAAGACTCTCAAGGGACCCTTAAAGACTCTATATTAATAAAATAATCTAATTTTTCAATAAAGGCGAAATTTTCATAAAAATGTATAGTTTATAAGATGGATTATGCGTATTTTTCTATTTGGAGGACAAGGATGCAAATTATACCCATAGTCTGGGATCTGATTAAGCAGTTTAAGCGGCAGTGTAGATTGATGGGTTGGTGGGCTTCTTTATATGAGGACATTATATATGCTGGTGGAGAATATCACAATTTCCTCTGCGCTAGGAAGGTTTATCCAAAAACTTTCAGGGCAATCTCTCTCAGCAACCTTTATCCGATACGTGAGAATGATATAATGTATAGGTTAGTGAATGTTTCTTACACAGCGTGGATTCTTCAGGAGAAGCCCTCAGGGGATATATTTGTAATGTTGGCTGAGAACCAGAATATGCGGAGGCACGTAGCCGTCTACGATTTAAGTGAAGCGTATTCTAAGAACCCTATATGCATGAAGTTGAACGAAACTGGAAGCATTGTTTTCCAGGAGTTTGAGAAGTTCTTAAGATATGAGTATCGCCTTAACTTAGTGAATAAATTGCCGCTTCCGCAGACTAAAAGAATCATAAAATAATCCTCTACTTTACAATATTTCTTATTTCGTTCTCAATGGTCCTTAAAACATCCTGGTAATGCGCCTGCCCATTCTCTATGGCATCTATGGTTTTCTCAAGGTTTCTGGTTAAATCCTCTGATACAAGCGAACCAAATTTTTCGACCAAGTAATTATATACGGTTCTACCAAGCCTTGTGCTGAACAAGACCCTTTTATTTTCAACTATATATCGTCTCTTTAAGAGTATATCAATTATCTTCGAGTATGTACTCGGTCTCCCAATGCCCCTCTCTTTCATGAGCGCTATCAGGTCCCCCTCACGGTAAGGTCTGACTGTTGACTCTCGCCTAATCCTCAACCTCACAATCTTATACTCTCCCTCATGAACCTCATCATCAACCCTGACAACAGGATTAATTGCCAAGAATCCCTGCTCAAGAACCTTCACAACTCTACTCTGCCTAGTCTCCGCGCCATCAACCCTCAGCGTAAACTCTTGGACTAAAACCTTTGCCTCACTCATCTGGCTGGCAATAAATCTCCTAAATATCATGTCATATAGCTTTAGGTGATCGGCGCTAAGCTTCTGGGGTACCCTCAGAACCCCCGATGACAAATAGAAGCGTAGTTGCTTGAGATTTAGGGGCTTGGTCGGCCTTATACATTCATGTGCGCCCTCACTTCTATACTCCCTCGGCTTAAATAGGCCTGGGTGGTTCTCCTCGATGTATCGGCGCGCAATGTCTATGCCCGTTGTCGATACGGTTGTTGCGTCTGTTCTATGATATGTTATTAGACCCGACTCGAAAAGTCTCTGAGCTAACCCCATAGTGTATCCAACGGTGAAGCCGAGCTTTTGGGTTGCGTCCTTAAGCATGCTATCGGTTGTATATGGTGGTTGTGGGTAAATCTTGTCTTCGCGGAAGGATATATCCTCAATTCTCGCTCTAAGCTCGCCCTCCTTAAACTTCCTCTTAAGTTCTCCCGCGTCCGGCGGGTTCACAACTCTTGATGTAATACCATTTTCCAGCAGGATCTCGGCTACCGGGATCTTGTTCTTTAGCTCCTCGGCACGCTTTATAACCCAGCCTAGAACCGGAGTCTGCACCCTGCCAGCTGATAATGTCATTATCTTGAACCTCTCCCATAGCTTTCTACTGAGCTCGAAGCCAACCCATCTATCCTCAACCCTCCTAACAACTTGCGCCTGAACATAGGGTAGCCTTATGCTCCTAGGCTCGGATATGGCCTTTCTAAGGGCTCTGCGCGTCACCTCATGGAACTCAAGCCTCTCGACATTTCTGCAGTAGGGTTTGGCCATCACATATATATCATAGCCTATCTTCTCGCCCTCAGCGTCCGGATCGGTTGCGATGAAGACTTTATTTACTTCCATAGCGAGCTTCTGAATTAGCTCAACGACTTTTCTCTTCGAGAATATGTCCTTTGAACCACAGGATGGGCACTCATCCCTATCAGTGAATTGCTCGCCGCAACTATTGCACCTTCTTACATCAGTGTAGACTGGAATATAGAAGCCATCCTCTTTTAAGATGCCATGGAAACCGCCCTCGATTGTGAGATCGAAGATGTGCCCGCCTGAGGCAACAACATTTAATATCATTTGGCCGCTTGCGACCTCGTAGACAGTAAAGTCATTTACAGTTCTCTTAGCTGGTCTGCCAAAGAAGTATGCTATTGTCCTAGCCTTCGTCGGCGACTCGACAATTATCAAGGCGGATCTAATAATGTCCACGGTATCTATTGAGAACTCACCCCTCCGTATCTTCCCAATTATTTCCCTATCGCCATCTACATGCTTAAACTCTTCAATAGCCCTTTCAAGAGAGTATTCCTCAAACTCCTCCTCAGTGGCCAGCTGAATCCTCTTACTCAGCCCATAGAAGGCTTTCTCATCATCAACTATGAGTATAGATACTCCACGGCTTATCCCCATGGCGTAGAATCTTGATGACCTGCCTGAAGCCTGTATATAGCCGTCGACATCAGGCATAACTAAAACATATTCATTATCCTCTATCTTCACGTCAACATCAAGTCTCTCGGTAATCCTCCTCAGATCTATGTCCTCCATTATCTTGACTAGGAGCTTTCTGGCTTCCTTGACGATCCTTTGAACATACCCCGCAAAGCCATCCAGCTCGATGCCCTTTTCGTCAGCCTCCCTAATCCTCTCAATTATATCCTTTGTTACTGGAACTACCTTTGTGAGGGCAGCTATTACTGGGGCAGCTTCTTTGCTAAACTTCTCCTCAAAGAATGGTGAGAGGGCCTTAAGCAGCGTTAGAATCTTTTGTGGGCTGTTCTCATTAACGCTAATTCTGATCTCCCTCCTAGGAACCCCGGCGAAGACAACATACCTTATTGTTTCTGGAAGGTCGAGACCCCTGGCCAATGGGCTCCTATTACTTGCAACCCCGACGAGGGCGGCATATTCACCACCTACAAACTTCTCAAGCAGCCTCGGTCTCATTCGCTCATATACAAAGGCGCTTATCCCAGCCTCCTTAAGGGCGTGTGCGATCTCCTTAGCATACTCTAAGCCCTTAACTTGTGGAACAAAGACTAAGCAACCAGATCCATGCCTTTTAACTATTTCAATAGTCTCCGCTGTGATGTCTCCTCTGGATTTAATATAGAGGTTGGCTATGTTTCTGACAAATTCTGGGCTGAAGCCTGGCTCAAAACCAAAGAGTCTTCTGAAAATCTTTATTCTCTTTGTTCTCTTTCCCCTTAATGTGGCTCCCGAGACAATTAAAATTCTCCCGGGGTTCGCCCGCTTTGATGCTGTGACAGTAACCCTTATGGGTTCCTTTTTCTCTTCCTCTTTTAGGGCTCTCTCAATATCTTCGGCACTAAAACCCATAAGAAGAACAGCTTTATCAATATTCTTCGGGGATTTAAGGAAGGAGTCTACGTCGTCAACAAATATGAAGTCAAAGTCTACGTCTTTAATAAGCTCAAACCTATTGTATAGGAACTTATCAGTTGTGATTAGCATGGAGAAATTCTGTTCTCTGATTCTATTTAATGTCTCCTCCATCTCCTTCTTCCGCATTCCAGAGTAATAGCCTATAATCGTGGGAGTTGGCTCCCCCCTCGCAGCCATCTTCTCAATGAAAAGGCTAGCTCTATCAAGCAAGTGCTTAACTAGAAGACTTGTCGGCACTATAATATAGCTCTTCTTTCCCTTACGGGCTAAATATAAGGCCATTATAAGCCCGAAATGCGTTTTCCCGATACCTGTAGGCGCAACTATAGAGAAGCTCCTGCCCATCAGGACACGCTTAGCCCAGACTTCCTGAAGAGCCCATGGCCTAGACCCAATAAGCGAACTAAAGAACTTAGAAAAGCTCTTGAGCTCAAACTCGACCTCTAAAACCTTTACGTATTCGCCAATATGACCCCTCTTAACGAGCTCTAGATAGACTTGCTCTTTATCAGCCACCTCTACTGGTAGACACTGTTTGCAAACACTAGTGCTCAGTAGCTCTCTGTCACTAATTTCTCCCCCACAGTTTGGACACATGCCACGATATATTGCCCTTAAACCTTCAAGTAAAGTCTTACTCATCTACAACACTGCTTTTATTTTTGCCATTATGCATAAACATGTTATTTTTATATCTGAAAGATATTTAAGGAGATGGAAGATAAAAATTTTTACAGTCGATTATCTTGGAGATACATCATGGCTGGCTCTGGAACCCTTATACCATATATAAAGGGCGGTAAACCAGATCAACCAGTAGTAATTGTAGATAGTAGGGAGGCTAGTGCGGCACCGAAGATAGTTGAGGGCCTCAAGGAGCTCGGCGCGATAATAAGAGTTGAGACCCTTGATAAAGGGGATTATGTGATCTCCAATGGATGCGCGTTTGAGCGGAAAACAGTACAAGATTTCGTTAACACGCTTACACGCCGGGACCTATTTGAGCAGATTTTCCTCCTGAAGGAGGCCTATGAGAAGCCGTTCCTGCTGATTGAAGGCTACCTTCCATTGATTTATAAGTTTAGTAAAATAAGTCCATCGTCTGTATGGGGCGCAATATTCGCCTTGGCAAAGAATGGTATAGGCGTAATTAACACGATCAATCATAGGGAGACAGCCCTCCTGCTTTACACTTCTGCTAAGCAGGAGCAGTTTGAGGAGAAGAGGGAGCCGGCTGTCCACCCGGTTAAGAAGCTGGAGTCTGTCTTTGATGCGCAAATCTTCTTCTTGGCAAGTCTGCCAAACATTGGGAGGGAGAGGGCTATAAGTTTGCTTAAAGTCTATAAGACGCCGTTTAACGCCTTAGCGAACGTTGAAAGGTGGCCTAAGGATGTTTATGGGCTTGGCCAGAAAATATCTGAGAAGATTAAGGAGGTTCTGTATACAACATACGCTGGGAAAGAAGAGAATAGTAATACAAAGGATAGTAAAAAAATTGTTGACTTTATTAGCCCTTAACAACTGCTAATGAGACTAGTCTAGCGACATACATTGCTATACCAACAGCGTTGCTCACTTCGGCAACCTTATCAACATTCTTATAAGCTGGGTCAGCCTCCTCAGCTAAGACGGCCATGCTAGCCGCCCTGACGACTATGCCCCTACTCTCAAGCATCCTCTTTATCTCGCCCCCAGTAAAGCGCTTTGTGGCGGCTGCGCGGCTGAGCATTCTACCAGCACCATGGGCCGTTGAACCAAATGTTATCTCCATGGCTCTTGGGGTGCCCACTAGAACCCAGGAGCTCGTTCCCATCGAGCCCGGTATTATAACTGGCTGGCCGAGGCTCCTATAATCTGCTGGGACATCCCTGTGGCCCGGCGGGAAGGCTCTCGTCGCACCTTTCCTGTGAACCCAGACCTTAATAGTCTTACCGTCAACGGTGTGCTCCTCAATCTTAGCGATGTTATGCGCCACGTCATATAATAGGCGTAGGCCAATCTTATCCGCGGGGGTCTTAAAGACCTGCTCAAAGCTCTGCCTAACCCAGTGGGTTATCATCTGCCTATTTGCGAAGGCGTAGTTTACTGCGCATGCCATAGCCTCATAGTAATCTTGGGCCTCCCGGCTTGTGCCAGGAGCGCATGCGAGCTCCCTATCTGGCAGCTCTATATGATATTTATGCACGGCCCTCTCCATAATCCTCAGGTAGTCCGAGCATATCTGATGCCCATATCCACGCGAGCCACAATGAATCATCACGGTAACTTGGCCTTCATGAGTTATGCCGAAAGCCTTTGCAATCCCCTCATTAAATATTCTGTCAACCTTCTGTATCTCTAAGAAGTGGTTTCCTGAGCCAAGCGTTCCTAGCTCCGGCGCACCTCTCTTTTTAGCTGTGCTTGAGACTTTGTCTGGGTTAGCGCCCGGCATGCACCCACGCTCCTCACAGTGCTCAATATCTTCCCGCCAGCCATAACCTTTATCTACTAGGTATGGAACCCCCTCCCTCACTATTCTATCAAGCTCATTCATAGAGACTGAGAAGTCCTTCCTATGGCTGCCTAGGCCGCATGGAACGTTGTGGAATATTGCTGTGGCCAGCTCATTCAACTTAGGCCTGACATCTTTTTCCGAAAAGTTTGTTACTAGAAGTCTCACACCACAGTTTATATCGTAGCCTACCCCGCCCGGGCTTATCACACCCTCTTCATAATCTGTCGCCGCCACGCCACCGATAGGAAAGCCATAACCCTCGTGACCGTCCGGCAAAGTTATAGAATACTTGTATATGCCCGGCAGATGAGCTACATTGGCACACTGCTCAAGGGTCCTATCGGTCTTCATCTTCTCAAGCAGATCATCATCTGCGAAGATGACGCCTGGAACACGCATGCCAGGCTTATATTTCGGTATACGCCAAGTGTACTTATCAATCCTCTCGAGCGGAACTACCATCACAATACACCATACTTAGATAATTAAGAGGTAAATGGCCTAAATATAAACTATTAGATTGTTGGAAATAAAAGTTGCTGTTTCAGGGTCCGCGCAGGTTTTTTATATTAAGAGGATAGCCTTAACTAGTTTTATGAAGGGATTACGTT
>Ga0105163_1000306_pt1 | contig 29985 bp, 42 predicted proteins | sample JNZ110809AmetaG_FD_81531 | JGI IMG/M metagenome (GOLD analysis project Ga0105163, IMG submission 81531) | Hot spring microbial communities from Jinze hot spring, China to study Microbial Dark Matter (Phase II) - JNZ 110809A | ecosystem: Environmental > Aquatic > Thermal springs > Hot (42-90C) >... | reverse complement strand
TAGCTAGGCTTGAAGGTTTAGAAAGAGCTTATACTTGGAATCCTGCTCGCGGTTGTAGTAACTTGGAATGTGAGGTTCGCCGGCGGGGGAAGTGTTGGGCTATGATGATGGCTAAACGTTTCGGATGGAGCTTTGAGCCTCACTTGGTTCCTGAAAGGCTTGATGAACCATTCTGGAAGAGGGAGCCGGCGGTTATCACGCCCGTTAGCGTTGGAGATCTCTTTGGTTTGAGTCTGCCTCAGTTTCGTGAAGTGTGGAGGATGATTGAGTTGGCAGACTGGCATGTCTACGCCCTGCTCACGAAGCTGCCAAATGTGGCTTTGGACTATTTGCCCCTTCGAATTAAGGGGAAAATCTGGTTCGGAGTCACAGTTAATACGCAGAAGGACGTCTGGAGGCTTGACTTAATGCGTAAACTTGAAGGAGTTAAGAAATACTGCCTCTTTGAACCCCTCTATGGACCCATAGATTACGACTTATCATTTCTAGACCTAGTTGTCATTGGTCCCCAGAACTATCCAACTTTGCAGCCGAAAAGGGAGTGGGTTGAAGGAGTCGTTAAAAAGGCTGGAAAAGCAAGAGTTTATCTTAAGTCGAAACTTAACCCCTTGTAAGCTCGTGTACGGCTCTCTGGATCGGGATGACTGTGTCGGTTCTTTTAACCCTAATGGTGGAACGTTCTCCAATATAGGCGGTGGCTGGGTGTCTGTCCCGAATATAGAGGTGAATGTGTTCGCCTTCAGCTGTTTCTAGGATGATGTCTGTCACGGTCTTATCACCTTCCAAACTTCATAGTTATCTTCTTCCGGGTTGTATAAGAAGATTATGGCGACGTGTATCCATCTGCTTCTAAGGGAGTCCTCCATTTCATCTAGGAATCTGCTGATGGCTGCCTTGTAGATGTCTACTCGTGGAAGTGGGATGGCGAGGTCGCGTATTAGGTATAAACCATGGCCAAACTCGATATGTCTACGTTCTACACCAAATAAGCCGCCACGTATTCCTATTTCATCCTCTCTACTTAGTTTGAGGGCGAAATAGATTGGCGGGGAAGTATTGAAGGTTCGCTCTAAATCGTCATATAACCAAGTGCCCAGCTGAGTAAGATTGTAGAGTTGCTTGAGAGTTTCCTCTAGTTTCATCCTAAATCTTTCATGGAGGTATGGCAGGTAGTCGTATTTTCCAATCCACTGGTGGGCTTTCGCTCCCCAAGCTAGGTAGAAAGCCCTTGTGAGGGCTTGTCTTGCTCTTTCATCTAACCTTACGGCTGCCGCTGCAACCAAGGTTAAGGCTTTCTCAAACTCTTCAGTTAAGTCTCTTGCCTCACGGAACCTTCTCTTAGCGTAATTGTGGGCATACTCGTGGAGAGCATTTTCAAGGGTTGCTTCTCTGTCCGCGAGGTCAATCCGGTTCAAATATATCTTGTTTTTTGTTTCCAGCCCACTGACATCCATTCTCTCCGAAACTACGATTTTAGGCGCCATTATTTCGGTGCCGGCGAGATCCATGTGTATGTCCGTCATCACTATTTCGGCTGCCGTGAGGTTTGAGAGCTCATTAATGTTGAGGGCTTCCCTTGGAACTGCTCCTGCTTCGGCTTCTACCACCCTTTTCACACCTTTTACGATGACCATTTTTTCTAATGTGGGGGCTCCGGAGAAGAGGAACTTCATGTTCCATGGAACAAGTAGAGGTTTGGCGCCCATATATAGGGCCCAGTCTACGGCTCTTTCGTTGTCCGTCCAGCCAAGCCCTTTTTCCGCAACCCATTTTGCAGCTTCATTTTTAACCTCTGCTGTAGAGTAACCCCAATCAACCATTTCAGTTTCAAAGAAGTCGGGGGGCAGCTTATGAATGCCGTCTTCTATGGTAACCACTCGATTTAGAAGTTCCCTTAGGGCTTCCGGGGTGAATGTTTTAGCCACCTCCTTCCTGAGCTCGGGAATGCTTGAAACTGCCACTCTGTTTGGCTCCAGTGTTACCCACCATAGGTTGTACCCAAACACGGATGGGGTTCCAGTTAAGGCTCTAATGTTGTTTACGGATATGTCTCTCACCCAGAGATAATTAACAAACATTTCAGGGTTCCGATAGGCTACTATGAAGTGGGGGCGTTCAACTTCACAGGCGTCTCCCCTCCTGTTTACTCTTGCGATTATTTTAAGATCGGGATCCTTAATGCACTCTTGAAAGATTATTCGCCGGACAACCTCAATTCGTGGGAAGTGTCCATACACAATAGATGTTGTGCCTGTAACCGGTGTCGCTCTCCCCATAGCTATTAGGACAAGCCCTCCTGGAGCGATTACAGGCTTGAAAACTTGCCCCGACCTTGTAAAGATGTATACTGGTCTGCCTATGTAGGCGAAGTAGGCTAAGGCAACTTTTAAGCCCTCTCCAAAGTAGCCTCTTTCATGACATCCCTTATCTGAGCCTCCAAGCTTGAAAGCGTCATACTTTATTCCTGGGCCTCTGTCGGAAACCTCTAAGCCAAGCTCTTCGATTACGCCAACCCTGATGGCTATCCCATCGTATCCGAAGAGTCGGTCTTCAATGTCTAAGGCGTTTTGGATTAGCTCCCTTACGCCCATGAAGTCGTTCCAACCTCTGCGGACGGGGTAATCCGTTGTCATACCCGTTGAGAACACGAAGTCCCAGCGTTTAATGCCCATCATCCTCTTCATGTGGGGTGGATCCGTTATGATTATGCGGTAAAGATCTGGGCTTTCCAGCCTTACCCTTTCAATCCAGCTTATTAATTCTGCAGACATAATCTCCTTGGTTAGACCGTGAAAAGCTAGGGCTTCATCTAGACTCATATTCCTCAAATATTCTTAAAATGAAACGGCTATAAAATTTTGTAGGCTATAATGCTATTTCACAGGTGCGAAAAGTTTATATTTTTTTCTCACCTATGAAAAATTGGGGTGATTCTTTGGAGAAGGAGTCCGAGAGGAAAGTTGAGCCTTTCATTATGCAGGGGCTTGTAGTTGAGTGGTCTCTGCCAAGCAAGTCCAGCCTTGTCGACTGGATAAGCGAAACTGTTGAAGATGTTCGCGTAAAGGAGGTTGTTGAGCTTTTCCCTAAGGAGATCTTTGATGAGTTGGAGAATATTAGGCGCACGTTCTATTATAGGGTTGAGAAGTTGACTATTCCGGCGTATTCGCTTAAAATTTTGCCGGCTGAGGCTCTTCCCAAGTTTAAGGAGGTTGTAGAGGAAACTAGGGCTGCGCTTGTGCGGCTTGATGAGAAGATTAAGGAGGCTTTGAAGTCTGAGTATACACAGAAGGCTGTGAGTTATTTCACTAGGAAGGCTGAGGGTAAACCTAGGCTTGTTGAGGGTGTGAGCGGTCGATTCAACATTTTTATGATGCCCCTTCGCGTGGACAGGGTTCTATGGGACGAGTTCCTGAACGAGACTATGCGAAGGGAAATGGAGAGGGCTAGGGAAGCCTACATTTCAGAGAAGGCTAGGCTTGAGGGTGAACTGAAAGCCGTTAAGGCGGAAATTGAGGAGCAGCGTAGGAGGCTTGAGGCTGCACGGAGGGAGCTGGAGGAGGCTGAGGCTGAAGTGGCTAAGGCTTATGAAGGGGTTACAGCGCCTGTGGACGTTGCCCTGTTAAGAGTTCAGAAGGCTGAGCTTGAGGCGAAGGTTAAGGATTTAAGGGCTAAGGCGAGGGATCTGGAGCTTAAGGTTCAGAGGCTGGAGAGGGAGCAGAGGGAGAGGGAGGCAAACTTCAACTCAGCCAGGATTTGGGCTGGGCGACAGACGGAGCAGACTGAAAGGCGTGTTAGGTTCGACGCATGGGCGGTTTTAAATCAGCAGCTTAGAGAGCTTGTCGAAGAAGGCCTGCGGGTTCTCGATGAACCTTCAAACATTAGGCTTAGGGAGTTTAAGAGGCTTGAGAACGTGGCGAGGAACGCTATGGAGAGGGTTAGGTCTGTTATGCCGGCGAGCAGGATGGCTGAGTACTACGAGAGGCTTTTCATAGCTATGAAAGAAGGCGCTTCAGGAAGATGCGAGGAAGCCAAAAAGCAGCTTGAAGCCATAAGGAGGGAAATTTGATGGGAATAACCATAGTTGAGTATTGGCCTAAAAGCAGGTTTAAGGTTCCAAACCCCGTCTGCGATCTCTGCTCAACGCCTCTAACAGATTTTCCAGCTCCGGTTGTGATACATCCCTTCGACTACATTATGATGCGTTTCATGGGCAACAGGCTTGTAGGAGGCTACATAATGAGGGGCGGTCTTGCCATGTGCCGGAAATGCTTCGAAACTGTCATGAAAGAGTTGAGGGAGAAAGGTGAAACAATAATAGAGAGGTGAAGGCTATGAGTAGAAAGGTTATGGCGCGGATTTTAGCTGAAATGATGGTTAGGCTTTCGCTCAGGGAGGAGGAAGAACTCTACAGGGAACTCCTATACTATTTTGGGCTTGTAGGAGCCGCAGATGAGTGCGCCGCCCTAGAGCGAGCATGGGAAGACCCATACGTTAACAGCCGAATAAGGGATTACATAGAAGCATGGATCAGAAAAAGGAGGAAACAGGAACAAATAGCCTACGCAGTCTAACCTAACCTTTTTCTGTTTTTGGGGTGTTCTTCAATTATACTTTTTAGAAACTTCAAAATTCTTTCGTTAGAGTCCATTAACTCCTTTTCTGTTGCTGTAATCTTTTGGAGAATATTAATAATGCTGTTTTGAACCCAATCTTTCCAAGCCATAAAATCTTCCCATGTAAACTTCGGAGTTAAAATCTGGTCTTCCACAGCTTTTCTGACTGCATAGCTTAAGCTAAGTCCATTATTTTGGCAATACTCCTCAAGCTTACGCCTTAACTCTCTCGGAGCTTTGAACACTATCATTTCACTCATTTCTTTCTCAGCTTTTGGCATTTTAATCCCTAACAGTATTAAAAATGTAATACGTATAAATTTTTTGAAACCTTTAACTTTTGGCTAGAAGTTCAACGAAGGCTTTATATAATCCTATCTTGAAGGCGTTGTGGGCTCTGTCTTTAAGGCTGTAGACAATATGGTCCTGTTTCAGTTTCATGAGAACTTCGTTAACTTGGTCAGGCTTTATTTGGAACTTTTCAGCTATGTCGTAGACTGTATGGAAGTATAGGAACTTGCTTCCAGTCTTGTTGTAATGGTCTACTAGTACTTCTACTACTCTTTTTTCAGCCTCGTTCAAGTCTGAATCCTTGAGCCAAACCTCAAGAGAGGTTTGTTTCAGGCTTCTCCGACTCTCAAGTGTTATATTCGTGTTATATTTGTGTTGTCCTTGTGTTATATTCGTGTTATATCTATTTCTATTATTTCTATTATTTCTATAATCCCTACTCAATAATGAAGTTAAATATTCTCCAAAATCGGTTAGAAACCAAAATCCGTCACGTTTTGCAGCGATTCCATGTTTTCGAAGCCTATTCAAGTACACATTGACGTAACGGCAGCTTTTCATCGTCTGTTCAGCCACCTGCCAACATGCAACGGAACCGCAGTCCCTGAGGATCTCCATAATCCAAATTGTGAATTTGCTGAAGCGAGAGAAGGAAGTAGTAGTAGATAGTAGCGGTGAATCCTCCTCAGAACGGGAAACTCTGCTAACAGGTGTGGACATCATCGAGGCCTCGGAAAAACTAATACTCCGTCCACAATTTATAAGGTTATTCATCAACTTTTATTAAAATCTTTAGCCTAAAACCCTTCAAACCTACATTAAAAATTCCATTAAAGTTTTCAATTCTCTTTAACACATTTTTGAGTAATCGTTGTATCAACAGTCTGAGCACCACTTAACATACCCGCATTTTGCAGTCGCGTTTTTAAGTGGACAGGTGGAAACGTAGACTCTATACATCCAGCAGAACCACCAGTATATGGCGGGACAAGTCCAATAGCCTTTATTATACGTCCAGTATGTAGTGGTAGTCCAAGTCGAACTCATTCTTTTTTACTCACCTCCGGAGTTAGCGCACCTCCTATATAAAGAAGCTACAAGTTTGCATAGGAAATAGAAATCCGTTCCTTCGCCTCCGGTTGTAGCCAATACCAGTAAATGTTTCCTGTTGAAATTTTACGGTATAGAATACCTTTGCTGCAGAGCTCAAGCAATGCCTGCTCAACTTCTTTGTCGTCATGTATCCAACCGTGGTTTGAGAGTTCAGTGACAACTTCCTTTCTGTTATGCCTCTGATCAAAAAATCCCTTCGCTATCAAGTAGACTATGCGTCCCAGAAGTGTCGTAGTGTCCACTTTAACATGTTCCTCAATCTTCTTGAGGTCAAAGCGGGTTACCTTATGTTCCAGCTCTACTGATGTAGGAATAACTTCTCCGACCGTTGGAGCCGTCAACTTCTCTCTGATTTTTTGTTCTATCAGGGCTTCAACCTTCCTATCGTCGATTGGCGGGCTCGCCGGAACCCGGGACATTATTTCCTGTTTTAAAGCGTTTAGACGTTCTTCCAAGGCAATGTTGATGGCTTGGTTGAAGGCTTCAGCCCCTTTGGCAATTCTCTTGAAGTTTTCAAACTCTTCTTTTAAACGTCGGTTTTCCTCTCGTAATGTCTTATTCTGTGACAGTATTCTCTCCATTTCAGTCGTTAAGGTTGAAACTTTCTTTTCCAGCTCTAGGGCTTTCTGCCTCCACTCTTGTAACTCGGCAACCTGCCGTGTTAAGCCTGCTATTTTATCCTCCAGTTCTTTGTTGACCTTTTGAAGGCGCTCTATCTCTTCAATTTCTCTTTTAGCCACGTCAGTTATGAAGAGGCGTTTAAGCATAGACTTATAGCGTATTGGTTTACCCTCGCCTATTATTACGGTTGCTCGGAATACACGGTTGATTTTATCCACAAGAGCCGCCACAGTATCCTTTGACGTGGTTAGAAAGGCTGCCAGCTGTTCCCGTGTCAGCCCAGGCTCCCTTTCAACCTTAACAAGAAGATCCCGGGCTTTATCCGGCAACTCCAGCATCCGAGCCTTCACAATTGGATGTTCTAAAACGTCGGACACATGCATAGCAGTCTGGAGAGCCTGAGCACGGGCCAAGTTGTCAAGCTGCATCTGTAGCTGGTCTATTTTAGCCTTATATTTCCTTTCAGCCTTTTCTTCGGCTGTCCGCTGAATAGCCTCTATCCTCTCCCGATACTTCCTTTCAAGTTCACTTTTTATTTTAGCCTCCATCTCCGCTATCGGAACCACCGCGGGCTTAATCTTCTCAATAACCTCTGGAAGAGCCTTCTGAAGGCTTTCGATAACGGCTTTAAGCTCCTTGGGAGAGGGTGGTATTACCTCTGGGGTAAAACCAAGATGAGTTGTTTTCACCGGCCCCACTTTAACGAAGGTTGGCTCCTTAACCCAGTCGCCAGCAAAGCAGAACACCCCCTTATCTAATGTGGGTAGCTTCTCAATAGCCGACTTTGGAATCCTTGCATATTCTTCAAGAACGTTTAAATCGCTGGGCCAGTCGATTCTCCCTATTGCTTTGTTTGTGCATTGACTCAGAATGCCCTTTGAAACCCAAGCTGGACGATGAGCTATGATAATGATGCCTATGCCCCGCTTTCCTCCCTTTTTCGTAATGTTTCTCAAGATCTCGAGGCAAGTGGTTGTAGCTATCCCTTTTTCAGGCCCGAACTCTTCAGCCTCTTCAACTATAACGAGATATGGTTTTCTCGCCGTTGTTTCCAGAAAAAAGAAGCGTCTCAGAAGCTTATCCACATACTCCTTTCCAAGTTCAACTTCTGTCATGGAGAGGTCAATAATTACTGAAATGTTTGCTTCCAGAATCTTGTCAGCCATAAACTCCGCAGTTTCAAGCTGCAACGGGATGTCCTTGCCGATAATAAGGAATGGATACTTCTCCCTTAGAGATACATATTCGCCCTCGGGATCAATAATTATTATGCCAGCATGTCCAAAGCATTCTTCACATATTTTCCGAGCTGTCCAGCTTTTGCCATACCTTGTTATGGAGGCTATGAATGTTCTACCTGTCACAATACTTGGGATGTCAAGAGTGAAGGGCTTACCTACTGCATCTACACCTATCTCAAAGCTCAAATCTATCTCCCGCCTTAGATTCCCTTACAACCTCGTAGACTTTTCTTCCATAACTTTTCCCAACAACCCTCAAGTAGCCTTTAACGACAAGCTTGGTGAGCTCAGCAGGTAGAGCCTTAACGTGCCACCACTCAAAGGGTTTACCGTAAGCCTTAGCCCTCTCCAGAATCTCCCTTTCCCTGTCGGTTAATTCCACATCCAAAATAAACCCTCCTAGAATGTCTGTAGTGGCCAAATCCCTTTAATGGTAGGTTCCAAGGTTATTCTAATGCGTTTACCGTGGCGTTCTGCAATTCCTTGAAGGTGATGTACCCTTTTGACAACCTCCATTGCAGCCTCAACTTTAGCCTCAAGATCTTCTCGCTTGTCAAAGGCTTCAACCCATGAAACAATAGCGTCCCAGACGCCTGAAAGGTATTCCGGGTTTGTTTCATACCTTTTCTCAAGACTACTGTCCACTTCTTTTCTCCCCCTCAGAGGCTTCTGGAATGTGGTTTTTCGCTATGGCAACGCACTTTCTAACGGCTGCTGAAATCGAGTCAGCCCATCCCCGTTCAACTAGGGAATCTAGAAACTCAGCTAAAGACTCAGGCAGCATAACTTCAACTCTAAATTGGAAACGCTTTTTCCTAGGCATTTTACCCCCAATTATTAGTATCAAAATGTATTTATAAGTGTTTGTTCCTATTTTTGTGGGGTGTACGTGTCCAAGATAGAAAGGTTCAAGCTTGGAAAGGGTGTCACAAGCAAGATTCCAGGAACAGAATATGAGTTCACACGGAAATATCTTGAAGTTGAGGTGAAACTGCCAGAGCAGCTTACAGAGGAAGGGTTCCACGAGGCAGTTTTAAAAGCCGAATACCTTTTAGACCAGCATATACAGCCCACAGAAACGGAAGCCATCCCCAAATTGGACATAGCTGAAATTCAAAGTCTACCATGGACAAGCTACCAAACTAAACAGGCTTGCACAAGGCCGGATGAAGCCGGCTGGATATGGTCAGACCCGTCGAGACACGAGGAAGGTAAAATGGAGGTTGTTAAAAACCTTAACGCGGCAATTGAAAGAGCGCCAAAACATAAGCTTCAACTTGGAGACATGATATACACTTGGAGCGGCCCCAAGGAGGATCCCACACTATTTATTAGTCGACGCCCAGCATCAAAGAAGGCGTAGGTGAAAGGATGAGCAAAATATTAACCGCCAATATTAGGCTAGATGATCTTGAACTTGGAGTTTTCTCGCCTAGGATAAGCTATGACCAACGCTACGTGGACGAGCTGGCGGAAGATATGCAGGTAAATGGGCAACATAAACCAATAATATGCACACCACACCCTTCAAAGCCGAACCGGTACATAGTTGTCGACGGAGAATACAGGGTTAGAGCAGCTAGAAAATTAGGATGGTCCATGATAAGGGCTGAACTGCGAATGCTTACAGAAGAGGAAGCCCTCATCCTAGCCTTAACCATAAACGAGATGCATGGAAAACGGTTAGACCCTATTGAAGAAGCCATGCACATACAAAAAATGATTGAAAAATATGGCTATACTGAAACTGAAATTGCCAAGAAAATGCGGAAGTCTCAGCAGTGGGTTAGTGAAAGGCTTGTCCTCGTTAGAAAGGCAGCTCCGGAAGTTCAAGAGCATCTTACCGCACGTGCGGTAAAACCAAGCCACGTTAGAGAAATCGTGGAGAAGCTTCCCCCTGAGAAACAGAAGGAAGCCATTAAGGAGGTTGTAGAGCACCGCCTATCAGTAAGGGCTACAGAAGCTTTAGCTAAAGGCCTTAAAGTTGCAGAATCCGAAGAGGAGAAACGCAAAATCCTCGAGGTCATTCCAAAACTTAAGCCGGAAAAAGCTAAAGCCCTAGTTGAAACCTTAGAGAAAGTTGAGCCTGAAAAAAGGATGGAAATCCTGTCTAAGCCTGTAGAGTTCTACGCTGAAATTGTGAAAAAGCCTGAACAACTCGAGAAGGTACTTGAAATGGCTCCAACAGCAGCCGTAATCCAATTCTTCGACTGTCCATGTGGTTGCGGTTATAGGCTTCAGGTGGACTGGATTGAGCAAAAAGCCAGATGGTTTAAGCCAAGTTAAAGTCATACGCTTCCGCTACCTAGGTAAAGAGCCGGGAAGAAACATTGAAACCCTACCATTCTACATCAACACAATAAGAAAATTTCTCCGCGACCACATGGGTGATGCGGTTTGGCTGAAGGGAGGAATAATTGAACAGCCGGCATACCTCATTTTTAAGGCCGAGCTAACAGACAAAGTGAAAGAAATACTTACAGAAGAACTCAGGGAAGGCGGGACATTCCAGATTGAACCTGTAGAAAGACCCATCGAAATAATAAGAAAATATGCGCATGACGAAAGAGTAACCGTAGGCTGGCTCAAACTTCCAAACATTGAACTTGGCTCTCCACAAACACTCTACACTCCCGAAGAGCAAGAACTTCAAGAGAAGGTTAGAGCAGGCATAATGCTTAAGGACGGCTACACCATGATAAGAGCTGAAAAAGCTGAAATCAAAATAGTTGAGAGGCGCATGGCTTCAGGAGGCCCAACCGAGAAAGCTCCCATGTTAATCCTCACAAACTGCGTTGAGCTTCTAGTCAAAGATGGCAAAATAATTGGAGTTGACGATAAAGTCAAGCCCAAATATGGAATATGGCTTGACCTGATAGAAACCTAACCTTTTTCTTCTATCGCTCATCTTCTGGCAAAAATCCTCTCTAAATCCTTATCAACAAACACTTTATCTTTAAGATACCACCACGTTTCCTCAATATATTTCTGCTGTTTGAGGTTGCTTACACCAGCGGAAATATCCTCCCAAGGTAGGTGAAAGTCGCCTAACACGCGCCACTCATTCTCATATGCCCATATGAAGGGGTATACGTAGGCTGGCCATGCTAAACCATATTCCATGAAGATTTCTTCGAACCTCTCAATTGGTATAAGTTTACTCTTTATCTCCGGGGGAAGCTCTTCAGCTTCAAATTCCGCCAGCCAATACACAACTGGAAATGCGTTTGGAACAGCTTTCATAGGTATCTTAATGTAGGCGTTGTTAACAGGGTAGGCTGGGCCTCCAAACGCGCTTAAGTAGCGGAGGGGATGTGTGGTGAATGAAACCGTTCCACGCCTATGCCTGTCTGCTTTAATGACTCCGCTTCGAAGGATCTCCTTTAATATTGGATAGGAGGTCATATGGTAGAAGTAGTCACCCTCTTTCATAGCTTTAAGGAAAAACTTAGCGCCAGCCTTCTCCATTCTGCGCCGTTCAAGATTCATAAATGCCCAAGGTGGAGTAACGGCTACAGCCTTCCCACGGAGAATATTGATGTTGTGTTGCAACTTATCAAATATGGAACTCATCTAAATAAATTAATGAAAGTTAAACTTAAATCTCTAATGGAAAAAGAAAAGAGGTTAAAGCCCGAAAATCTCTTCGGGCAACTGTATCGCTGTAAGATAGCCTCTTCTGTGAAGCTTATACACCTGCACATTTAAGGGCTTTATTAATCCCCCGTTCATAATCATATCATGTGGGATGCCGACATCTTGCCACCAATACGGATTTGCTAAAGAAATGTGAAGAGGCTTCATAACTGGCAGAAGTGCGTTCCATCCCTCCCCTGTGTCAGGTAAAATCCATTCTGTTCTTAAAACGCTTCTAATCCTCCTCAGAATAGGATCTGTTCGCCTCACTATATCGTTCTCTACTAATTCGTTCCTTATCACTCGTGGTAAACTTCTTAGGAATCCTTTTGGTAACCTAAAAGACCTAGTTATTATACCTGTATGATCTGACGTGTAAGACTCGTAGTGATATAAATCGTTAGCACCTTGCAGGTGCTCGAACTCTTGCAGTTCTCGTGGTAACTCATTAACTTCACGTATGCTCACCCGCTCTTTAATGCTTACTGCTAAAGCTTCACTAGGCTCAAGCCCTAAACCCTCCGTGATGTCCTTTAAAATATCTTTCTGCTTTACGATCAGCGAGTTTGCAGGCTCCAAAGACCCGAATATGTATTCTGCTTGGTTGCGTGAGATGGGCTTCAGTTTTATTCGGCTTTCACTTAATAATCCTTCTTTGATTTCTGGCTTGACTTTGCGGGTTTGCCATGAAACTTCGCCTAACAAGAACTGAACCTTTAAGTCGCCTGCACCAACAGCCACTTGCAATCCAAGTTTATCAATCAAGTCTATGCTTCGGGGAAATTTAGGTGGATATGCTTTTATTTTAACTCTTCTTCTGGCTCTTCTCAAATTTATCACCCGCCAATTTTAAAGCTTCATCGGCTTGCAAGCCACAACAGCTCCAAACAAGTTTACCAGACTTCTCTTTACCACAGTTTGGACAGAAAGCCTCCTGAAGACCTTGAAAAATCACGTAATGACTATGCCAGTTTCTGAAAAGCTCCCCCCTCCTTTGTACTTCTGGAAGTTTAGCAATCTCACTAATTCGCTTTTGAATTTCTTCATACCGCTTCTTTATTTCCTCTATCTCCTCCTCTGGAATTAAAGGAGCTTCCGTCTTCATGGACCTAATGTATTCAATGGCCTCTTCCTCTGAAAGCCTTAAGGCTTCAATATACCTCACAGTTTCTTCCTGCTTGTCTTTAGGAAGCTCCATAATTTTCTGGATAACGAATGGCGTCATGGTTGACTCCATTTTACGAGCTACTTCCACAATATATGGAGGGGCTTTCTCCAATAACCGCTCAACTTCAACTTTCTTCGCTTCCTCTTCTACACCCCTCTCCAACACTGTTGGAATTATAACCTCCACTGGTTTACCTATCTTCTCAGCGGTCTCCTCAACCTTCCTCATGACCCTTGCAGGCACAAAAGTCTTCAACTCAACACCAGCTTTCCTTGCAAGAGCCATATCCCTAACCTCTTCGATGGGCTTCTCAGGATACATCTTGAAATAATCTATAACCCGCTTAGCATCATCATAATCTAAGTCTTTAACAGCCTCTACTAACATCACCCGCACATCATCCATCTTATTTTCAGGAAAGACTTTACGAATTTCTTCAGCCTTTAAGGCATATTCGACTTCCACCAGAACTCTGTAAGGCAAAATTCCCTTTTCTCTTTCTTCTCGACTTGGACGCACCCCAACTCTATAAGGCTTCCCCATTTGACGCAACTTTACAACACTGTTGTAAGCTGTTATTATTTGCGATACCCACTGCTGAGCCTTTCCGATTTTCTTTGCAAAAACTTCTTGCGTCCAAGTCTTTGGGTCAAGTTCGTTAATAGCGCTGTAAGCCTTAGCTATCTCTTCTATTTCAAGGTCACCTCTCTGTATGTTCTCGACAAGAGACTCTATTATCGCTTCATCATCTCTCATCTCTTTTACAATAGCGGGTATAGTTTTCAGTTTCGCTTTTTGGGCTGCTGCAAACCTTCGTGAACCAACTATGACTTCATATCTATCTTTTCCAACAGGTCTAACAAGAATAGGCTGGAGAACCCCAACAGCCTTAATGGAATCTACCAGCTCTGAAATGTCGCCTAATTCTCTTCTAACGTTGAACTTGCTTGTTGTCAGTTTATCTAATGGAATATCGATGACTTGTGGGTCTTTAGCCATGTTGTTTTCCCCCTTTTAATAGCTCTAAGGCTATTTTAGACCATGGTATGGCTTTTATTTCCCACTTTTCCCCCATCTTCACTTCCAAGACATTGACGTTCTCTGGATTTACATCTTTTTTCTCAGCAACTAAAGATTTTAGCGAAGCTATTGCGTTGCTCTCAGTATCGAAAATCCTTCTTTCGTCGCCTATCTCCAGAACATAAAAAGTATCGCCTTTCACTTTAAGCTCCATCATTTACCCTCCTTTACCAACTCCTTTAGAGCTCTATTTTCTGTCAGCTCCTTCTTAAGCAGAAATTCTATGAGCTGTTTGACTGTTAAGCCATGTCTAACAGCGTAGGCTCTGACTTCCCTCCATAGATCTTCATCAACTCGAAAGCTTGTTACCACATCTCTTCCCATCCTTTTAGCCCTTATTTTATTTTTGGGTAGTAGTATTTAAAACTTTCTAACAAGCTTTAGAGTAGTATAATTTGAATACTACAATACAATAAACTCCTGCGGAGCTATTCGAGAAAAAGGAGAATGACGAAAGAAGCCATTTACTTCCAGTTTAGAAGAATATACGAAGTTCAGCTTGGCTGAAAAAGTCTCCTCCTGAACCAAAGTTTTTATACATAGACTTTGTAATAAAGGCTTATGCTTAACTTTGTAATGTTGATGGCTATCGCGTTTATTCTAGAATGTGTTGACAATGCTTTGGGAGGCGGATTCGGAACAATCCTCAGCCCTTTTCTCATCCTTTTTGGCTACGATCCGAAGGCTGTTGTTCCAGCCATCCTCTTCAGCGAGCTTGTCAGCGGATTTTGGGGTGGAATGTGGCACACCAAATACAACAACGTAAACTATAGGGCTGTTGGAGCAACTCTCGTTGGAAGCTTAACCGGAACAGCTGCAGCCACAATAATGATAGGCAGAGTTCTTCCGGATGCTATGATCAAACAGCTTATTGCACTAATAACGGTTATCACCGGCATAGTCGTCATAATCAGATCCTACAGCCTCATAGCGAGAACCAAAACCAAGAAAGAAATCTCAGCATCCAAAACAATCCTCCTCGGGCTGGTAGTAGGCTTTAACAAGGCTGGATCAGGAGGCGGATATGGACCCTTAAGTGTTTCAGGCTACATCCTTCTAGGTTTAGCTCCAGCCGTAGCCGTAGGAACCACAACCGTCGCAGAAGGAGTGGCATGCGCCTTCGGCCTCGCCCTTTACTCCCAAATGATAGGCATCACCCTCCCACTAGCAGCTCCGATAGCCATAGGAGCATTCATAGCTGACCCCATCTCAGCCTGGGCAAACAACAAGCTTAAAGAGAAACTGAAACCCCCCTTTCATGGAAGATACATAGGCATGGGAATGACAGCCCTAGGCCTTTTAACACTTCTAAAAACCCTTTCTAGGTAAGCTTGGCTAAGCATTTGGCACACACGTTACAGCTCCGCATTCCCCTACAAGTATAGCGTGTGAAAGTGTAGGGCGCAGGAATTGAACCGCAGAAATAGCATGGAGTATTAAACCTAACCCAAACAGGACACTTCCTACAATCCCAATAACCCTTCCTACAGTTCCCGCAGTCCACCTTCAAATTGGCCACCCCTACTATAACGACATTCATTATTTCTACATGACAACGCCTTAGAACATGCCCAGCTTATCGTAAACTTGTCGTTCTTGCGTTCAAATCCTATAGGGACGATAATGGCGCTTACCTTCCTCCTAACTCCATCAGCGCCGATATAGTCGAAACATGGAACACTATAAGGTCTTAGCTGTTCAATCCGCTCCAACAAACCCCCCATTTTAAAAGTCAGCCTCTCTTTCCAAAATATCTACCGGAGAAGGGGAGAAGGGAGAAAGGAGAGCAGAGAGGCTTCATCCAAAATTATCTCGAAATAGAACTTTCTTATAGACGTTTCTTCTACGTAACTTCTGGGGAAGCCTCTAAGCCCTACGGTAGTGAAGTGCCCTTCCAGCATACTTTTCATGCAGTACCCGAAATTCTTCACATCCGCTGCAAAGCTGGTACCTAGGCTTTTCTGCGAAAATGGCAGGTAATATCTGAGCCTTCCAAGCCAAAACTTTTGAGATGACACGGACAACAAGCTCTGAACCTAAACCGAGAGAGTGTAAAATCTCATGGTAAACCGTATCAAAGGCAGCCTGAGGGGTTAAAACAACAACATCTCCAAAACGCTGGCTAACACCACGGTAAAATACAACTCCATCAACAGGTTCAGTTACAGGCTCAGTAACCATGATCACGTGTCTCGGCTTAGGCAGCCAAGTACGCCCAAGAATCTCTTCAACCTCACTAATATCCATCAACGCTTCCTCCTCTTACGCCTACACGGGTTACCATAAGGGTTCCACAATCCAATAGAGTAGAGCTCCGCATCTAAAGCTTTCTGAGCAGCCAAAGGTAAATCGCAGAAACATGAACCACATAGGCTACATTTAAACGTCCCACATTTCTCGCAAAACAAGCTATCCTCCGGAATAAAAGGAGTACCGCAGACCCAACATACATCATAGCCCGGCTGCCGCTTCAAAACCACCTTAAAAAACAAGTTCAAATTAGACTGCAGCTTATCAAGGAACGACAATCCCAACACCAAAAATAAAGAGGAAGATCAAGATTTTAAGTTTGTCCTCAACTTCAATTCTTCTCTTTATCTAATACCTTTCCGCCTCCATTCAAAAGCTTGCCTAGCAAAATATCTTGGTCTAGTTTCCCCCGTAACCATTAGAAAGTCCCAGTTATGTTTGGTTGCTGTTTTACCGGTAAGGGAGTAAGCCATGAGACTAGCTGAGATCTCCATCCTCCTCTTCGCCTCTCGTATCATAGGAAAAGGAGCTACAAGTAACGAGGGCTTAGGAAGTATTCTCATATGATGTCCGAACTCGTGGGCTAACGTCCATAATAGGTAGTTCCACATTTCCTCAAATCTCTGCTTCTTCCAAGCGTTTCCAAATAAGTCCCTCAAGTAGCCCTCCCTAAAAATTATGGCTGGACCAGTGACGCCAGAATGCTTAACGCCTAGAGTAACATAGACCGCACCAACCTCCCAAGGATCCAACTTATCATCGGGAATAATGTGGACAGATGGTTTTGAAACACCATACTTGATGCTCCACTCCTCGAGATAGGCATCTGCCCATTTAAGGAACTCCCGCTTGAAATGCTCGAAGTCGGCGATCCAAGACGGCCAAGGCTTAAGCAAGGGCTCTACCTAAATGAATTACTCGTTAGATTATATATAAAAAAGGGGGTTAGCCGCGCCGAGAGCAACCCGAGCTGGGAGAAATGACGGAATTGGAAAGGATGAGGGCGCCTACTCCCTCATCTTTGCAATCCAATTATCGCGCCATTTCTCCCAGTTTGTGCGGTGGGTTGCGGCTCTTACGGCTGCGGCGTGGTTTGCTTTCCTGGTTGGTCCGAAGGGTAGTTTGCCGTAGTTGGCGATGCAGCGTTCTTTGGCTGCTTCCCAACTACGCTTTATGTTTGCGTCTTTCGCTGTTGCCTTGGTGTATCCTTTACTTGCCATTTCTTCTAGGGTTGCCATTAAGGTCCCTCATGATGGGCTTTGTTGTGAACATTTATAAGTTTATGTTGCTGAATTTGATATTTGATTAAGGGTCTCCCTCTGCCAATATTCGTTTAGAAGGCTTTGCTATGGCTGTAAGTCTGGAAAAGCTTTACCAAACCGTGCTTTCACTCTTGTCCAACGATGAGTCCGGCGAGTTGAAAGGCTTGTTTAAACGTATCCTAGAATGGGAGAAGAACAACCCTCCTAAAAACGAGTATGACGGCTTCTACTGGCACATGGTGAGCGGAGACCCCCGCGTCTTAAACAAGCTTGTAGTCATGCAGGTTTTGAAGGTTGTACTGCGAACCAATAGTGGAACAGCATATAGACTTGTAAACCTTGAAACTGTTGAGAAAGCCCTTAAAGACGCTGAAAAACTAACCGTTAAGCCTGAAGAAGTGACAGTTGAGGTTCCCTCCGACATATTGGATTTAGTAATAGGACATGAAGAGAAAAAGGAGATAATACTGAGGGCCTTAAAATCCAAGGAAAGATGCCACCTTCTACTTTACGGCTCGCCAAGCTCAGCGAAATCCTTGATTCTTGAATGTCTTTCAAGGCTTCCCGGATCCAAATACATTTTGGGTTCAAGCGCCACCAAAGCAGGACTCTTCGAATTACTATACAACGAAGAGCCAAGCTTCCTCATCTTGGACGAGATTGACAAGATACAATCAATGGAAGATTTGAGCATTCTCCTAAGTCTAATGGAACGTGGATTTATTAGTGAAGTTAAATATGGGCGGAGAAGATCTAAAACTTTAAACACGAAAGTTATAGGTGCATGTAACAGGATTGATAGGCTTCCACCTGAACTTTTAAGTCGCTTCATAAAGTTAAGGTTCAGGGACTACAGCGACGACGAGTTTATAGACGTATCCGCGAAAGTGTTGCAGCAAAGGGAGGGGGTTCCAATGGGATTAGCAGTTTACATAGCAGACCAAGTTTTAAGAAGGCTTAAAACAAGAGACGTACGGGACTCAATTAAAGTTGCACGCCTATTAAAGGAGAAGTCAAGGGAAGACGTGGACAGGGTAATAGAGCTTCTTGCTAAGCAAACCTAAATTACCCTTGAACCTGCAATCTTTTTCAGCCAGGAATCAGCAACTTCTAAAGCCTTTGGGGTTATGTGTTTAGCAACTGCAGACTTCAATTCTTCCGGTGCAAAAGCCTCAGACATCTTACTTATCCATCCCTTTGCAAGGTCTGTAGCCATGCGAATCTGATTCTCAGTGTATCCGCGAGTCCGCCACTCCTTCTGTTTCTCCTCTATCATACGGTCTATTTCAGCGTCAACCCACTCGCCGCCAATAAGGACAGGTGGGCTAGGCTCACCAAAAAACTCCTTTAAAAGCTTCTCCCTTGGAAGAATAGGCTTCCATTCACGGATAAATTTGCGGATTGGACCCTCCTCTAAAAATTCAGCCATACCAAATATCCCCTTAAATGAGCCCCGCCTAACCGGAGGCTCAATCTCAATACCCATCAATAACTCTTATCTCCGAAAAGGCACATAAACCTTCTTGTGAGTTGTACCCTTCTATTTCAGAGAGAGTGCTGAACCTCTGCCAACTTCTCCTTTAGCCTATAAAGGAGCCCCTCAAGCTTATCCAAATGCTCCTTCTCGTTTCTTGAAAGTTCAAGGAAAAGCTCCGAAGCTCCAACAGCTCTAATTACCGGATTTTGGCTTTCCTGATAATACATCCGCGACGCTTCCCTCTCATCTTCAATATAACCCTGGACAGCGCGAATGGTCATATCTATCTGGGAAAGCGTTAACTCGGCGGACTGCTCATAACTTCGCTTCTTCAGAATCTCCTCCACAAACTTTCCAGGATACCAGCTCATATTATCTCCTCTTCAACTCTTGCACCCAATGCTCATATTTCGTGCCAACCACAGGCCTCACGTTGTCAAGCCACTCCAGAAGTAAAGCCTTCCGTAGAGTCTGCTTACTCAGGATATAATCCACAGGGTTTCTCACGAAAACTTCAATCTCACGCCCAATATCCTCAACCCTCATCTTAGCATAGTCTAACAATATCCCCAAACTATCTCCTCCTTCTTGGTGGAAGAGGCGTGGGAGGCGGAGCCCAAGTTAACCCAAGCACACGCGCAGCCACACGATGGCTCACGTTATAGACGCAGCGTTCAAACTCAGGGGTACCAGGAGCGAAACCGGCATATCCTGGCCCACACACCCCCTCAGCCAAACGTCTTGCCCATTCAGAGCGAGCGACAATTTCAACAGCCTGTTCCGGAGCTACACCCGGCGGCAATTCAACCTGACCTGCAAGTTCGCCGCTGATGAAGTCTACCAGTTTGGGACGTGGTAAGTATGTTTCCCTTTCCCTTAGAAAAGTTATAATGGGCTTCTTCTTTAACACTTCAGCCATTCCTATCCCTAAACTTGTTATCTCGGAAAATCACTTAAACCTTATGATTGGAGCTAAACTTTTTAGGGTAATAACCCATATATCATTTTAGTGATTTCATGGCGGAAGTTACACCACCCCCAGAATATCTCAAGTGGGGTTCACTTATAGAACGGATGATCATAACAACTTTCTACCGCGTCATGTCTTTCACCTCGCTTCATGCACCCATCGGAGAAATCTACAAAGCATGCGAATACATGAGCAGAAACACCCCCTACGGAGGCAAAGTTTACTATCTAATCCCTGAACGCGTTTTCAACTGGGATAACGTCATAGTCAACCGCAACCCAGACTATCCTGTAACAATGAACATGCGCGTTTTCGGCTCCCCAATAAGGAACAAGAACACAGTATTCGCAAGGATTGGATGGTGGAAGTTTTATATCACTGACGCCGTGTTAATGTTAATTGGAACACCATTTAGGAGGGGGTGAAATGGTATCTAAAGCTGAGGTTGCAGGTAAGGGAACCCTTTTCGCTGTGGCAATTGGGCTTATCACTACAGGTTCACAGATCATCCAGTCAGACTTCAATTCTGGGCTTGTATGCCTAATTGTAGGAATAGCCCTAATCGTAGTTTGGGCTTTCCTAATTGATTATGAGGCCCGCCGCGAAGCTGTTCAAGCTGCAGAAAAAGCAGTTAAATCCTTAATGGGGAAGGCTGATGTCAGAGAAAGATATAGTTAAAGCAATAATAGACCATATAAACCGTCAAGGAAATAACTGGAAATTCGTGATGGGAAGGGAAATCCTAGACAAGAAATCCTTCCTCAAAAAGCTCAGCAAGGATAAGGAGTTCCGTAAAACAATAGTGCAAATGGTAGTATCGTTAAGCGTTGATATTCTAACCAGGAAGGGTGAATAGGCTGAACGAAATCATAGTCATAAGACCAGTAATTAAGGATGATGAAGTCACCCAAATATGCTACGATGAAGCTCAGGAAGTTGTTGACTACGCCCAAAGTAAGGGATGGAAAGTCATAGACATAGCTAAGGATGACGCTGTTAGAGAAAAGGTTGAGCAAACGCTAAAGGAGCACCCAAAAGTCCTCGTCTGCCACTATAACCATGGCGCCGAGGACGCTTGGTGGGGAAGCGACAGCCGTAAATGCGTAAACATAAACAACGTTGAAGTACTGGCAAACAGGGAATGTTACGCTCAAAACTGCAGTAGCGCCAAAAAACTCGGTGTTGAAGCATGGAAGCTTAAGGCGACATATTGGGGATACACAGACGTCTACGTATTCACTATAGATGAGAAGGAGTACTTTAAGAAATTCAACAACTACGGCATTAAACTAAGGATAGATGGAGAAGAATGGAGTGAAGCCTTGAAGAAGACTAAAAAGCTTGCAGAGGAACTTGTAAAGGAGCTCCTAGATAAAGGTAAAGCTTTCGCCGCAGCCTGCCTACACAGAAACGCTGAAATCTTAGTCCTCTATGATGAGGAACATCCGCCTACAAGCGACTGCCTCATACGGCGGATCAGCATAAAGCTTTTTGGACCCAGAATAGGGTGGAAACTAACCAGAATGTTCCCATTATCATTGGCACTATTCTTCCTCTCAATGGGAGTTATGTTGCATGACTTCTGCCATGAATGCTGGCTGTACGGCGGATACAGTGAAATATTAAGCCTACATGGTTTCTACATAGGATTTATATTAGCCATCGTAAGCTTCCTTTTAGCCTACTATCAAATATTTGTTACACTAAAAAAATAGGGGAATAGAAGGCTTACCGCTTTTACTTCTCGAACCTAGACTTCACAAGGTGCCAAGCGAAGCTTAGCCCTGCACCGAACAGAATCCCTGAAAGTATAAGGCCTACCACTGGAACAACCCAGTCCCAGTTCATACCCAACCCCAAATGAAAAATTGTAGAAGCCTTTAAAAAGGTTTAAGAAAAAGGCGACGTCAAACTACACTATAGGGAGTTTAATGTCCCAGGAAGGTGAAGAAAAAAGCTTCGTAGCTCGAGTTCAAAAGGAATATCGCATACAAATCCCGGATCCTTTGCGGATCGTAATGGGAATAAACGAAGGCGACTATGTAGAAATAAAAATAAAGAAGGCTAAACCTCCAAGAGAAGAGGAGAAAAGTGGAGAAAGTTAAGGACTGGCTTCGCCTCTTTCGAGCTCAAACAGCACCTGCTACAATTCTATTAATATTGACACCTTACCTGACAGCTGCCAGCCTTTACTCCTTCAAAACCTTATGCGTATCCCTCTTCGCCCTACTCGTCCACTGGATAAGCTTTGGACACAACTCACTCCTTGACACAGCCATGGGATACGACCTTAAGGATCCATCAAAAAGGCATCATCCACTTGTTGCAGGCAGAATAACTTTACAGGCAGCCCACAACGTCATTCATTGGAGCCTTTCAGCCTTAGCTTTAGCAGCTATACTGATTTGCCTGCATTTTTCCCCAAATCCGCTTAACGCTTTAATTTCAATATTTATATGGTTTGTCTTCGGTCTAGCCTACAATTCAGGTCTTAGTAAAGAGTGTATCCTAGGCTTTGTTCCAATATCCGTGTGTTTCACAGCTGCAGGCTCTTTCGGCTGGTTTCTTTCACATAACAGCCTAGACTACATTGGCATACTGTACTTAGCGTACTCTTTCTGTGTGATACTCTTCCAGATTGGATGGAGTGGCCACCTTAAAGATCTAAGCTTAAGGGAGCGCAGCAACTTTCTGATTAGGCTAGGAGCCGAAATTAAGGAGAAAAACGGGGCAGCCTACTTCTCTCCAGGAAAAGCTTGGCTTTTCGCGTGGCTTGTCAAGGGCTTAAACCTTCTATTTGCCTACCTTTTACTGTGGCGAAACTACACCTTAGTGAGGCTGGTAATAACGGTAATATTCTCTACACTCATCATCTCCTTCCTTCACCAGCTCACCAAACCTAGACGCTACCTCCGAAATAGGGAGCTTCTATTAATGTCCATTATGGAGATATTGAGCATTTACTTGGTTCCATGGCTTATGCTTGACCCGTTAACTGTTATAGTTCTGGAAATCATAGGCGTAGTCTACTTTTTCGGAGTAAACCGTTGGATATGGAGTGCGCCTTTCCCAAAGGTTTAGCCGAGCTTTGCTAGCACTTCGGTTAATGTCTTCCTGTGGTCGTCGAAGGCCTTTGAAAGCCTACTTGTCTGCTTTGCAAGCTTTAACAGCCCCGCGTTAACAGGCTTCAAATCTATAGGGTTTCCCTTCTGGATGGCTTCTATAAGCCGGTTTAACGTTGCTTCAAGCTCCTTTGCTGTTTTGCTCCATTCAGCCCCAGCCCTTATAATCTCGTCAACCCTACGCTTCATCTCTTCCCTTATTGGTCCAGCGGCAAGCTTCTCTAAAATTCCAGCCATTAAGCCAACCTCTCAAGGAGTGGACGCAGCTTTTCAATAGCCTTTTGGTTATTCCTCAGCTGCGTCCATACATTCTTAAAGAAGTGTACAGCCCTTATACTGTCTCCTGTTCCGAAAACTCTTGCCTCGCCGAGATACCATGCTGTTTCAAGGTCGTATATGCTTCCGTCCGCGAGAACCCTGTCGCCTAAAACCGCCCAGGCGAAGGCTTTGGTTGAAATCTCTATTACCGTGTCAACTCTGCTTGGGTTTTCAACAACTAAAAGCTTGCCGTCCTGAATTTTGAAGTCTGCTTGGACAACCACCCGCTCCATGTCGTCGCTCATAACGTTAAGCCTTATGACTCTCCCGCCTGGATACCCAAACTGGCTCTGTAAACCTTTAATGTCTATCTCCTTATTTATCGAGGTGATCATTTCAACAAGCAGAGCCTCAACGAACTCTCTTGCTTTAGCCTTAACCCTTGCTAAGAACCCCGGCTTCTGAGGTTTAAGCGTTAAAATCTTGTTAACGGCCTTAATAATTGGCTCAGCATATTCGCCCTCAAGGTACCCGCTGTTAAGCTCGACGGCTTTACGGACATCCATACTCAACGGGATTTTACCTAAAACTTCAACGTTATATTTAGCTGCAAGTTCGTCTACGCTGCTTTCTCCGAAAATTTTCCATTGGCCCTTTCCAACCTTCAGGTAACTCATGTTTTCAATTAAGCCAATAATGGGTATACCGTTGTCCAAGTGAAGCCTAATGACGCGTTCAGCCTCAACCTTGTGGGCTGGCTGCATAACAATAACTGAGCCTAAAAGGCCGTCGGCGAAGGTTTTAACCATAGCCTTATATTCGTCGCTGATTCCAGCGCTTAAGTCCGCGACAAGGTAGTCTACATCCCAATCTACATAGTCGGCTAAATCGTTTAGGAAGCTTGTTATTTGAAGCCCGTCTAAACATAAGGGTTTTCCGCCGGCAAGTAGTCCCATACTCACAACTTTTAACCCTTTAAATTCAACAGGCTTCAACCTTTCAAGGGTTGTTTCATGCATGCCTGAAATTCCAATCAAGTTTGGTAGGGAAGGATTTGTAGGGTCGCAGTCCACGATTCCAGCCTTGAAGCCCATATCTCGAAGTCGATATGCAATGTTAGCTGTTATTAGGCTTTTACCCACTCCACCCTTTCCACTACAAACTATGACAACCTTTGGGGGCATAGTCTCACCTTAAGATGGAACGGTTAAACCCCTTTCACGGAGAACCTGAATTAATCCAGCTCGCTTTTCCTGTGGAGCTGCCACCTGCGGGACAGCCCCTGTGACCATTGAGCTTATCTCCGGAAGCTTCTCAACAATAATCCTTAACGGCTCCTTCCTTTCAGCCACTCCTGCCAGCCTGTCTATTCCTTGACCGATAATCCTTTCAGTTGTCCATTGGCCTTCAGTAGCCCTTAAACTTTCAATTCTCCTGATTTCAGACTCCAAGCTTCTTATCCTGTTTTCAAGGGCCTCCCTTTCCTTTAAGGTTAAGGTTTCCTTCAACTCCTCAAGCTTTCTCCTGTTCTCTGCAAGCTCCATCTTTAATGCTTTAACCTCTTCAGACTCCTCAGGTTTCCTCAGCTTCTCTTCAATTTTCTCCGTAACTATTTCAACAACTTGTTCAGGAGTAACTTTGCCCTCCTTCTCCTCGAGAGCCTTCTTAACAATTAACTCGACATCCTCCTTTGTAATTGAGGGTTTTTCTTCCCTTTTCTCGCCGAAGAGATCCCTGTAGAGTTTAAGCTTCTCCAGAACCTTCCCTTCTACGTCTTCCACCTTTGGGGCGAACATGAAGGCTTGGCTTGCCGGAACCCTACGCTTAACACGTTTTACGATTGCCTTACCGCTCTCATCTAAAATGATGTTTCCTTCCCTGTCGCGTTCAGGAATCTCCTCCTCAATGTCAACCAGTTCCTCCTTCTCCTCCTTAGGCTTCACCCGCTCCTCTATCAGCCTTATAAGCCTATCCTCTAATGTTCTGAACTTTTCATCTATGTAACGCTCAGAAGGGATGGGTTGAGGATACTGTGGCGCTGGGATGCTTGGAGGCGTCCAACCCTGATATTGACTGTAGGGTTGAGTCTGAAATGATGGTGGAGGATATGTTGGGTATGGATAAGCTGTGCTTGTCTGCTGCTGAACTGGAGGAACTATGTACTGTGGAGGCTGATAAACTGTTTGCGGCGGAAAAACATATGGAGTATACTGTGAAGGGGCACCCTGAATGTTGGCTAAATACCTATCCACCATCTGTGCAAGGTTTGGGAAGTTAATATATAACGGCTTAATCACACACGTAGTTATATGAGAGTCATAGGCTTTTGGAGCCATACTCTTAATGAAGGCATGAAGCAGGTTGGGATCCCTTAAAGGTGTAGGATCATCCTGTAGGGCTGAAATTATCAGGTCATCGTTTGCCCCTATTCCGTGAACTCTTTGAAGGCGATCCTTAATATATTGGAGGGCTGATTCAATAGTTTCAACCTCTATAGGCTTGAGGGGAGCCCCCTTACTCTTGGGAGCTGGAGCAACCGCCGGCTTAAACTTATCCTTATACTCATCATAGTTTAGCTCCGGATGAAGGCTTCTAAAGTGGCCATACTTGCCCTGAGCTTTAAGTGTGGCATTACATACTGGACAACTAACATATCCGGTTAAAGATAGAGGGGAAGGGGCTACCTCTTCTGGAAAAGCTTTCTCCTCTTCAAGCTGAGTTGCTTTTGAAATCTCCTCTTCACCACTCATGTAGGATACCAAAAAAGATTAATCGCCTTAAGTAAATAAAGCTTTGGGATTAACTTGAAGGTGTACGTTTTAGGAGGCTCGGTAGCCGGGCTCCACGTAGCCAAATACATCTTAGCCTCAAACTTTGACGTAGATGTTGAACTCTACGAGAGGAAGAAAGCCTTCGGCGAGAACATCGTATGCGCGGGCGGAATTGCATCCTACATGGTTAAGAAGCTGAAGCTTGAAATTCCAAATGAATTCATAGCTATGAAAATTCAGAAGATAAAATTTTACGGCCCAAGCTTCAACCACGCAGAGTTGAAACTTGAAAGGGAATACGGCTTAATCCTATGGAGGGATAAATGGGAGGAGTGGATGGGTGAGCAAATTAGGCAGTTGGGCTGTAAAATCCACTTAGGCTCAAAAACGTCAAATATAGATTTTAAAGACGCAGACGTGATTGTGGGAGCGGACGGTCTCCTAGGGGTTTCACGGAGAATTATTGGCCAGAAGATGCCTGAAAAACATGACGTACACATCGCCATACAAACAGTGGCGAAATCAAAGTGGCTTGACGAGGAGGCGATTTCAATGTTCTTCGGAAGCCAAACTGCTCCTCTTGGATACGCTTGGAGCTTCCCAATCGGTGGAGGCCTCTTCAGAGTCGGTTTAGGAGTCCCACTAACCCATGCGAACCAACTGCTGGACTATTATAGGAGGCTTCTTTCAAGCGTCGAAGCTGAGCCTGTTGAGAAGCCGAAGTCGAAGCTTATCCCAACAGCATATCCTGACAAACAGCTTACCTGTGGAAAAATAGCCCTTGTGGGAGATGCTGGACTTATGACTGACCCATCTACTGGTGGAGGCATAGCTCCAGCTATCATAGGTGCGAAATGCCTAGCTGAAGCATTAAGCCGTGGAAGCCTAAAACTCTACGACAAACTTTGGAGAGCGGAACTTTACAGGCGGAACAAGCAACGCTACGGATTAAAGCAAATACTATGCGAACTTTCAGACGGCGATTTTCAAGTGCTCGTAGACGTTTTAAAGGATTTCAAGCCGGTAAGCGAAAGCATAGGGATGGCTTTAATCCATCTACTCGTAGAATTAGCTTTCAGAAACCCAAGGTTTCTAACAAGACATAAAGTCCTAAGGAGGCTTATGAAGGTTTAAATCTATTCTTAGCCATTAAATAGTTAGGGATAAAATGGGAATGGAAGTTCCAGAAGAGAGGCCGAGAATATTCCCTCGTGGAGTACCCTTCATAGGCTTCCCCTACGGGCTGTTCCGCAAGTTTCCCTTAAGCGTTCCAGCTGTAGAGAAGTTTGTTGTTAGACCTGGAGATGTAGCCGCCATTACTGTGAAGGCGTTAAAACCTGAAACCGTCTACACCCTATACTTTATTAGGGGTGAAACAATTCTTGAAGCCGTTGAAGTTACAACAGACGCTATGGGAACCCTAACTTACAGGTATACTGTTCCAGATTTAGGATTCATAACTACCCTAATCTTCATCCCCATTGCCGAAGGGACAGCCTACGGCACAGGTCCCCTAGCAAGCTTCACAAGCCTACTGTACTTCAACCTTGTGACGGTGTAACTATGGCGATAGCCTCCACGCTGCTGAGAAGGCTATACTCAAAGCTTCTCCAGCCTGTAATCATCGAGTTCACCTCCCTGGAAGCTATGAAGTCAGCTATACCGGACCTAAAACAGTACATAGACGTAAACCAACTAACCCCGCTGCATCCCCCTGCAACCCTAAAAGAAATACTTTCAGCCAGAGACAGGATTATATCTAGGTTCCAGAACCCGCTAGCCTCCTTCAAAGTGCTTGAACACTTCAAAATGGTTGCCATGCCCCTATTTCCAAGGGACATAGAAGAAATAGCAGCGTGGCCTGAAGTAGCCAAAATATACCCAGACAGAATAATGAGTATACTTCAATATCCAACGGTTCCGCCTGAAGCTCAGTACACGAGCCCAACAGGACAAAAATTCACCACAGTAACCCACACCAAGAAGCTACTGGAGGCCGACATAGCTAATAAAGAAGGGTACAACGGTGAAGGTATAATAGTAGCAGTACCCGATACAGGCGGCTCACCATCACACGAAATGACACGGCAGATGGAATATTATAGCACAATGCGGGAGAAAGGTCAAATTAAGGACACTAACGGCCATGGAGAGTGGTGCGTCTCCACTATTGGAGGACGGGAATGGTTTGACAGGACGCTGATGGTGAAGGTTGAAGGTGTAGCTCCTAAATGTCACTTGATAGGGATTAAATGTTTAGGCTTTATAGTTGGATTTGGCTTCGACAGCGATGTGTTAGAGGCTATACAACTGGCAATAGAAAGGGGAGCACACATTGTCAGTATGAGCTTGGGAAGCGAAGAAGTCCCAGCAGATCCATCTGAAGATCCTCAAATAAAGGCGGTGGACACCATGGTTGAAAACGGCATAATACCCGTTATAGCTGCAGGCAACTCAGGTCCATCACCCGGTTCAATAAACTCCCCCGGATGCGCAGACTCAGCGTTAACCGTGGGAGCATACGACCCATTCACAGGCTTAGTGGCAGACTTTTCCAGTAGAGGACCAACCCCTTGGGGAACCATTAAACCAGATGTGGTTGCACCCGGAGTAAACATATACTCAGGTTGTTTGGGCGTTTTAGACCCTGTTGGAGACGGCCTCTACAACCACTTCAGCGTGCTAAGCGGGACTTCAATGGCTACCCCACACGTAGCCGGGCTTCTTGCCTGTGCCAAGCAGTACTATGAAAGTTTAGGCGTAAACCTAACCGTTGACCTTGTTAAGACAATATGTGAAACCTACGGCGAGCCGAAAAATAACGATTCAGGATGGGGAATTTTAACATGGAGCATGTTTAAGCGGTATGCAGCTGAGCATCTAGCCTAAGCGTGTTGAAGCGAACATTATAATGTAGGCTAGTCCAAGACCTATGTAAAACATAATCCAGCTTAGATCGTTTTCAAGGCCATCTACTTTCTTACCTAATCCGGTTATGGCAATTATTGATATGGGGAGAAGCAGAAGAGCTACGTGTAACTGGAGGGCAGCGTAAACCCATAGAGCAAGCGATACAATAATCATGTATGTCCTGTATCCTTTCAAACCGTAAGTGTTGGGGATTGTTTGAACTCCAAATTTTCTGTCAGCTTCCATGTCATGCACGTCTTTGGATGGCTGGTATGCTAAAACCCAGAGGAATCCAAATACAGCCCATGGTGCGGCAAGATCTAGTGTGCCGTAAACGGTTACAGTTGCAAGGAACGGTATTAAGCCCCTTGAAAAAGCCAACCATAATGTGTTAAGTATAGGGTGAACCCTTCGAGGCGAGAGTGGAGCTAGGGAATAGAAGACGCTGAAGAATAAAATAGTTAAAGTGTAGAGGCCAAATGTAACTGAAACTGTGAAGGCCCTGCCAACAGCGAATATGGCTAGAAGCCAAGCGATTCCAAGGGCTTCATCCCGTGAAATTGTCCCCTGTGGGATAGGTCTATACTTCCGCGTCAGCATGTCAATTTCGTAGTCGCTCCATTGATTAAGCACCTGCCCACAGAACTGGCACAACATAAGGGTAACCCCCACAAAAACAGCCGTTTTAACATGCTCAAAGGTTATCGTCCCCACTGGGGCAAGCACGCCAAAAAGGCCTGAAAGTAGAGGGGCAAGACCTGTGAAGGGCCTTAAGAGTTGGATGTAAGATGCTATCTTGCCAAACCTTCTCCTAATTCTGGGATAACCCTTCTCTAAGCCGGCTTCACTCTTTAGAGGTGGCAGGTTTCCGTCGCTCCTGGAGGATTGTATCAAGCATTCCTAGGATTCCGCCTTCCCGCCGTATGCTTGTTAATAGGTCTATCACCCGCATATTGGCTACTTCCCGGACAGGCTTTAGAAGTAGCCCTCCCTCCTCAACCTTTGACCTTAAACTTCTAACTCCAACTTGGGCTATTTGAGCTAAATTTGTAAAAATGGTTAGAAGCCTCTCTAAATCCGATTTTGAAAGGTTCTCAAAGGCTATAGGGTTATCGGTAAGCCCCAAGATCTCATTTAGTTTCCGGCTAAGCTCCTCTTTTGTCGCCAACTCTAAAACCAAAAATATTTAATTAAACCTTGTA
>Ga0105163_1000304_pt1 | contig 30121 bp, 32 predicted proteins | sample JNZ110809AmetaG_FD_81531 | JGI IMG/M metagenome (GOLD analysis project Ga0105163, IMG submission 81531) | Hot spring microbial communities from Jinze hot spring, China to study Microbial Dark Matter (Phase II) - JNZ 110809A | ecosystem: Environmental > Aquatic > Thermal springs > Hot (42-90C) >... | reverse complement strand
TAGGTGTAAGAGGAGTTTTGAAGGTAATCCAGAGTATTACATTGAGCGCGGACCGGAAGGTATGAAGTGAAGGTAGTGTTAATCCCTTCCATCTTGTAGGGGGTTTTAGAGCGGTTGGAGGGTGATGAGAGGTCTTTAAGAGGGGGTGTGTTAAGGGTAGTAAAGTTTATAAGCGTTTGATAGCAGGTATATATGGGTTGACACATGTCAACTAATAAACAGGATGAGAAAATCAAATTAGTTAAAGACCTACTTAAGTCTTTAAAGGAAGTAGGAGATGTTGCTGAATTAAAGAAGAAGTTTAAAGATGTAATTGCCTCAGTCTCACCGTCTGAGATAGTGGCTATTGAGCAACAGTTAGTTAGGGAGGGTGTAGCGATTACTGACATACTTAAATTATGTGACCTCCATGTAGAGTTATTTAAGGAGTATCTACAGCCTAGGGTGTTAGAAGGTGTTCCAGAGGGGCATCCTCTAGACCTGCTTATGAGAGAAAACATATATATCTTGAAGGTTTCTGAATCTCTTAGCCTATACGCCTCAACGCTTAAGATGGTTGAAGACGTTGAACAAATGCGTAAGTACTTGGATGGGTTGGTGGGGATGCTTAGGGAGTTGAGGAATGTTAGACTGCATTATAGGAAGATTCAGATGTTGATATTCCCCTACCTTGAGAGGAGGGGGATTACTACGGTGCCGAGGGTGTTGTGGGGGCGGGAGGACCGCGCATTAACAATGCTTAGGCAGACTTTAGAACTCGTTGAGAGGTTGGGTAGTAGTGAGTCATTAGATGTGGGGAGGGTTGGGGAAGTAGCTACTAAAGCTGTTGAATTAGCTAAGGAGTTTTCAGAATTAGTGTTTAGGGAGAATAAGATATTATTCCCAGTTACTTGGGCATTATTTAGTGAGGGTGAGTGGGTAGCTATTTCAGAAATAGCTGATGAGATCGGTTGGTTAGTAGATGTTGGTGAGAGGAGATGGAGACCTAATGCTAAGCCGGTCCTACCATACGAGTTAGAGGTTAGGATATCAGACTCAGATATTGGGAAACTTCCCCCTGAGTTTAGAACGACTGCTCTAGCAGGCGGGCTTGAACCAGACACATATAAGATAGCTTCTGAAGGGGACCTTAACTTAGGCACCGGGTTCCTAAGCCCTGAAGAGGTTAAAGCAGTTTTCAGAAGCTTACCACTAGAAATAACATACGCTAACTTAGATGATAGGGTTAAATTCTTTAGCGAGAGCTCCATATTCAAAGGATTCGTTAGAACTAAGACAATCATAGGTAGGAAGGTGGAGTACTGCCACCCACCAAGACTTGAAGCCTTCGTCATGCAGAACGTTAAGTCGGTAAAGAATGGTGAAGCACCCTACAAGGAGTACTGGACTAGAATCGGCGGTAAGATAGTTAGAGTGTTAATAGCCCCTGTGAAGGGGGAGGATGGGAAGCTATTAGGAGTCCTAGAAGTTGTTGAGGATATGACTGAAATAATTAATAAGGCTGAGGAGATTAAGAAGAAGATCGTGGTACTGTAGATGAAGAACGTGTACGAACTATCCTACAAGTACGTAGTGCCATCTATTAAGAGAGTTCTAACACTCGAACTACTTAAGAAAGGTTTTGCAGAGGTTGAAGTAGCTAAACTACTAGGCATATCTAAGTCCTTAGCAACTAGGTACGTAAAAGGTGAGCGTGGGAGCATCCTAGCACTACACGAGCACCAACAGGTCAAGGACCTCATTCGTAGGCTTGCCGATAAGATAGCCTCAGGAACTATGAATAAATATGAAGTAGAATTCGAAGTCATGAAGATATCTGCCTCACTACTCTCATCAAGATATCTCTGCAAATACCACAAACAACTAGAACCTGAACTCAAATCAATTAAATGTAATATCTGCTCGACAATATTCGCTTCTAAGATGGTAGAACATGACTACTGTTAGGACTGAGAGGTTAAGGATAATAGGTATTCACTGCGCTTCATGTCTCTACGCCATCCAAAAATCACTTAGCAGGGTTAGAGGGGTTTTAGAGTTTAAGGCTGACATCACATCAGGCGACGCATTAATTAAGTACGACGTAAGCCTTACCAAACTCTCAGAAGTGGTTAAAGCGATTAGAGACGCCGGGTATGACGTACTCAAGAATAGCTTCTACCTGGCTATCCCGCTAGATGAGGAGGAAGTCTCAGCCTTCGAGGACTTCGTATCTGAGTTAGAGGGCGTTATCGAATGTAGAGCCTCATCAATTGCGGGACTTGCAAACATACTCTACAACCCATTAACGACGTCTCAGGAAGTACTGACTAACGCTATAAGGCTGAAATACCCGTCCGCTAGAGAGGTCTCAGAAGAAGCGGCCGGGCTTAATGGCAGTAGTCGTGGGGAAGACCTAATGTTAAGCCTCACCTCATTTACGTTAGGTCTTACCTCAGTAGCATATCATACCGTAGGCACTTTCGGAGTCAGCCTACCATTCTGGACCGTAAGGGAGTACTTACTCTTTATTACTGCAACCGCCGTAATAATACTATGTAGTAACATACTTTCGAGAGGTATTAGGTCGTTGCTGAGGGGTACGCCTACAATGGAGTCTTTAGTTACTGTATCATCGATCTCCTCATACTTCTTCAGCCTCCTAATACTCTTCGGTATAATCCATGCTGAGGAGACGTTCTTCGAAGCTTCTGCAGGTGTGTTAGGCTTTATATCGGCTGGCAAGTACTTAGAGGAGAGGCTTAAGGGCAGGGCTACTGAAGAGCTTAGAAAACTTGTTAAACTTCAGGAAGGGAAGGTTAGAGTGATTAGGAATGGCTCAACAGCAGAGGTAGATGTTAGCGAGGTCGTACCAGGCGATCTCATAGAGGTTAGAGCCGGCGAGAAGATCTACGTAGATGGTGTGGTAGTAGAGGGTTACGGGTATGTTGATGAATCCACATTTACCGGAGAGCCATTACCACGTCTTAAAACTTCTGAGAGGGCTGATGTAGTATTAGCTGGTACCACCATGACTTCAGGATTTATTAAAGTGAGGGCGACTAGAGTAGGGGATGATACGAATCTAGCCTACATAGTTAGAGCGGTTAAGGAGGCACAATTTTATAAACCAGCATTTCAGAGAATCGCTGATAGGGTTGCTGGACTCTTAACTTGGGTCGTATTAGCACTCAGCATCACCACATTTACATACTGGTTCTTACTCGGCAATGTAGGTATGAGTAGGTCTGTACTATTCGCCGTAGCTGTGTTGGTAGTAGCATGTCCATGCCCGCTCGGGATAGCGATACCTATGGTGGTTTCGGTTGCTGCCATCAAGGCAGCTAAATCAGGCATACTAGTTAGGAAGGGCGACGTGTTTGAGAGAATACTATCAGTAGATAGTGTATTCTTCGATAAGACGGGTACTATCACCGTAGGGGAGCCTGCACTACTAGACGTCATAACCTTCAATGAGTTTAGTAAAGATGAACTTATCGAATACGTATGTACTGCTGAGAGGAGGAGTGAGCACCCCCTCGCTAAGGCAATACTCAAACAGTGCAACAACTTAGAGATAAATGATGTCGGAGTTGAAGACTACGAACACCTGCCAGGTCTAGGACTTATAGCGAGGGTTAACGGCGTTGAAGTAGCTGTAGGTTCTGAGAAACTTATGGAGGAACTAGGAGTACGTCTAGATAACAGCGTTGAGGACGTAGTAGAGAACATCACATCAAAAGGTTTCACAGCAATCATAGTTGCTGTGAACAGAGAAGTTGCCGCGGTAATGAAGGTTGGCGATACGGTGAGGTCTGAAGTAGTTGACGTAGTAAAGTACTTCAAGAACTTAGGGTTGAAGACCGCTTTAGTGACAGGCGATAGTAGACGCGTTGGTGAGGCAGTAGTTAAGACCGCTAAGATCGACTTACTCTACGCCGAGTTAAATCCTGAGGATAAGGCGGAACTCATTGATGAATTACAAAAACGTGGTTCTAGGATAATGTTTATTGGAGATGGGGTAAATGACGCCCCAGCAATTAGTACGTCATTTGTAGGTGTTGCGATGGGTGCTGGTGCAAACATATCTAGAGAGGCTGGAGATGTTGTCATAGTTAGCAACAACTTAAAGTCATTAATAGCCCTCCACCAGCTTAGTAGGAGGGTTAGAAGGAAAGGCCTTGAAAACCTGTTGTGGGCCTTCATGTATAACGTTGTGTTATTACCAGTAGCTATGGGAGTATTCTACACTTCCGTAGGGCTTGCTTTAAGACCCGAATTAGCTGCAGCAGCTATGATGCTAAGCGATATCTCAGTAATTCTCAACACGCTCACACTAGTTAGATGGGAACCAAGGGCTTCAGACACTACTACATCTTTTTGAGCTACGTTTTCCTAAACATTACTCCAGTCATACGTATTCAATCCTGCCGAGGCTGTAGTAATGAAGTTAAACTTAATGAGCGAATCCAACTGCTCTTTATCATGTTTGATTAACACTTAAGTTCGATTGGTAAGTCGTTATTCGTAAGTGTAATCCAATACTCCTCATCTAGATAGAGGCTAATTGCTTTGAAAATTACGCCCCTCTCAGATGCGTACTTCATGACTTCTAATATTTTTGGATCTCCCGCACAGTTGGGTTTAAAGCCCAATACTTCAGGTACGGAAGCTACGAAAATCAAGTATGATTTGAATTCATTAGCGTGATCGGCTAGGGCCTTAATCTGCCTCCTCCCCCTAGCAGTAGGACAGTCAGGGTAGGACGCATAGTTATTAACCCTTAACACAGAGCTCTTCAACTCTGCGAGACGTAATTCGCCACCGCAGTCTAAGACGTAATCTATGATTTCATTAGCTAGTCTGAAATTCCTTCCACGTAGGCTACATTTAGCTAACCAAGGTATGAGCTTATACGTGACTAACTGCTCAAAGACCTTACCCTGAGCGATGGTGTCTAAGATGGCGTAACCTTTAACATCTTCAACCGCTATCAACCTATACTTAAGTTTAGGACCTCCTATATTAGCACATAATCCACTCCTACCCCTGACTATGTAGCCCTCCAACCTCCCAGTATTAGTTAGATGTGCTGGGCATACCTTCCCATCTACTACTACCTGAACTGTGAAGCGGTTCAGCCTACCAACTAACTCACATCTTACTAAGTCGTTAAGCCTTAGAATACGCAATTAGTCAATCACCCTCCTCACATCCTTCGTAAGTAATCTAAAAGCTATGAACCACGGGGTATCTAAGGTAGCTAGTAATACCTTAGCGTAGGTTCCGTACCAGACCATACCCCAGACATCCTCCCAGGGGAGGAGGAAGGCGAAGGCTAGGGGGAAGAATACGAGGCTATCAACAAACATGTTAACTACGTCCGTACCTAAGGATCTGAGCATAGCGAACTTAACCATGCTCCCCACACTTAACTCAAACCTGTAGACCCTCTTCTTAATCTCAGCGAATACTGTAGCGTCTAATAACTCAGCAGCTAGGAAGGCGGAATAGGAGGCTAGGACTATCCTAGGGGTTTGTAGCATAAAGTAATTCCAGACATCGCTTAACCCTGCCAGCCAAGGTGCAGCAGGCACTGTAGACAACATCAGTATGAACATAGAGACCATAACGTTAGCTACGAACGCTAAGAAGACAGCAACGTACGTCATCCTCCTACCGTAAATCTCATTAATCATATCGACTAACTGAGCAACGAAGGGGTAGGTTATAGTACCGCCTGAAACAATTATAGGTATTAGTATGTAGAACTCACTAATCCTAGATGCTAGGATATTAGAGGCTAAGATATATGCGACGTAGAACGTCAGAAGCGTTGGATAACCTAAAGAGTCCCTATACCTCCTAACAAGCCAAGAACTAACTAAAGTCGATACCGTCAAGCCAACACCCCAAAAAAGGAAAACCCACATCACCGTAGGGCACCTCTAACAACCTAGTAACAACATTACAAAGTTATTAATTTTACCATGCTTAGTTGTAAAACTCACCTGACCCCTCCTATCCTGAAAAGCTAGGCTTTCAGATGTAACAGCATTCATACCCATATGACCTACTAGTAAGGAACACATCCTTAGAAGTGTTTATCAAGGTTACTAAGTTTTAAATTACTAGTTGCGGTACGTCATTGGTGGTAGGTATACGTTTGAGTAGGTGTTACCTACCTGCAATCTTAGGTTACGTAATACCTCTGCTACTAATAGGAGTAGCTGCACTTACCTCTGGGTGGTTTAACATGTTTAACAACGCGCTTAGTGACTTAGGCCACGCGGTTAGGAGTAATGTAGCCGTAATTTTCAATCTTGGTTTAGCCCTCGGATCTCTCTTCATATTATTATTCGCAATAGCGTACTCCACCAGATTTAATAAGTTAATGAGTATTTTACTAGTACTTACTGCTTTCTTCCTTAATCTAATCGCCATATTCGATGAAGTCTATGGAAGGCTTCACTTCATAGTCTCTGTAGCTTTCTTCATCTCTGTAGGTGTCTTACTAATTGGCTACTCAATAACTTTCAAGAAATATATCACCTCCCTCTTAGCTCTTGCTATTAGTGCATCGTCGTGGTATCTATACTTTAATTACAGAGTTCCTGAAGGTGCTGCAATACCTGAGTTAGTATCTATAATTGTGGTACTACCTTTCTATGCCGACTATGTTAGGAGGGTTTGTAGCCTATGCAAGGTTTAAGGCCGTAAGACTTACTTAAATTTCAATACGGTCTTCACGTACTTACTCAATCTTTCCCTAACGACTTCAACCCCTATGCCCCCTCTCTCTACTACTTGAATCGTTCCATCACTTCGTAGGGTCCAAGGCGGTTCTACTATGTCCTCTTCCCAATACCTATCACTACCGCTTATATCGTTTGGATATTTCACGTTTGGAAGTGTTGCAACGGCTACTAGATGTCCCCTACCAACACCTGTCTCAAGCATGCCTCCAATCCATACTGGGATTCCCGCCCTCATTGCGTGGTCGTGAATTAACTTAGCCTCGTATAGGCCTCCCACACGTGCTGGCTTTATATTTATCACTCTACAACTCCCTAACCTTACAGCTGTCTTAACATCGTATAGACTCTTAATGCTCTCATCCAAACATATAGGTGTGTTGAGGTGGGACTGAAGTTCTGCATGTTCGCTTAGGTCTTCATAACTTAGTGGTTGTTCAATCATCAGCAATCCATACCTATCTAAGTCCTTAAATATGTTTAAATCATCTAACGTGTATGCAGCGTTAGCATCTACTTGAAGCGGTATGTCACCAAACACCTTCCTAATCAACCTCACCGGACCTACATCCCAGCCAGGCTTGATCTTAATTTTAATTCTCCTATAACCTTCATCTAAGAACCTACCTACAGCCTTAATCAATGCAGACTCATCACCGATAATACCTATACTGACCCCACTAGTAATATAATTCCTAACACCTCCTAAGACCTTGTAGAGAGGCCTTCCTTCAAGCCTTGCCTTAAGATCCCATAGAGCCATCTCAACACCTGCTTTAGCCATCTTATAACCCCTAACACCCTCAACAGCCTTTAAGAAATCTACAGGGCTCTCCAAGGACTTCAACCCAAGGAGTTTAGGTATTAAGAACTCCCTACATACGTAGAGTGTTGTACTCACAGTCTCATAGCTGTACCAAGGTCCATCATCAACTGGCGCCTCGCCCCAACCAACCTCACCAGACCTATCCTCAACCTCTACTAACACTCCATGCCTATCTAAAGTCTTACCAAAACTAGTTTCGAAGGGTGCTTTCAACCTCATAACTACGTGGTAAATAACTACCTTACGTAACTCCAAGGCAACTCACCACTTAATATCTTGTTCAGACCCTCCCTCCACAGTACGTAGAAATTCCTCCTAAAACCTTCTTCATAACTACTTAGGAAGTCAACAACGACGTAGTTAAGCCTATTTATGTAGTGGTTGAATACTTCTCTTAAACCAAGCCTCCACCTACTCAGCACGTCTTCATAAGCCCTCAACCTACCTAAGTCTTCAGGTATTTCAACAAGTAGTATAGGTGAATCCTTACTTAAATCATAGCCAAGTAGTAGGGGTACGCCTCCATCAAATCTAACATCTGTTACGACTTCCCCACCCAACCCCACCACCTCATCTAGCGTAGGCGTTTTTAAAGTACCGCCTAATTTACTACTCACTAACCTACTCTTAACCCACCACTCAGCTTCAAACCTATCAGTAGGCATACCGATATTAAGGGAGTCTCTTAACTCACCGTAGTAGTTTACGTAGAACTTCCTAACTATAACTCCTAACTTCCCTACGTTAAACCTCGCATTAGGTGATTGGAGTGGGTCGTAGGTCCACATAATGAGGTCTAATCCCTGGTTGATTACATACTCCCTCTGCATGAGCTTTAACACATATCCAAGACCCTTATACCTATACTCAGGTATGACCCCAGTCATATGGCTGTAGTGGTAGAGCTTACCATCATGAGTCATGGCTAGGAAGCCGAATACAAATCCAACCATCCTACCCGTATCCTCTTCAAAAGCACCTAATACCAAACCACCCCTCCTATCAGCAGCTATTAATACGTGATGTGCTACGACTCCACTCTGATCTGAAATACCCCACACCTTAACCTCAGTATCAGTAATCATTCTATACTCCTCAGGGGTTTTAAGCCTCCTAACCTCAATAACCTTCCCATCAATAACGACTTTAGAGTTCATAGTAATCACTATATAATACCATAAACTCCCTACGTAAAATAAATCTATATGTAAGATGACTATACTTCAAGCACATCACACTTATGCACTAATACTACTGGGACCTTAGTCCTAAGCAATGTTAGAGGACTCAAACCCCGATGAACTAGTACTAAACGCTTTACCCCAGCCTCCTCAGCAGTCCTTACAGCATCGTCTACTGTGCTATGCCCGTACTTCAAGGCTTCATTCTTAAACTCATCATCAACACTTGCCTCATGAACTAACACATCACACCGATTAATCAGGCTTACAAAATTCGCATTTAGTGATGAGTCACCGGAATATGCTACACACTTACCATCTACGTCAAATCTAAACATTAGTGCTGGTATGGTGTGGGATGCCTCTATAGCAGTTACGGATATACCACCTAAGCTTAGCTTAACCCCACTCTCAACTACGGTGAAGTCTATTAAGGATACGTAGTTAGGTATGCCAATACTTCCTAATAACCCCTTAATCGCCTCGTAAACATCGTAAGGACCTACCACCCTAACCCTAACACCCAAACGTTTAGCATGCTGAAGTATGGTGGGGAGGCCGAGTAAGTGATCTCCATGCCTGTGTGTGATAACCACGTAATCTAAATCACCAACATCGAATGGTGTGCAAATCCTTAATGAGTTGTAGACACACTCACCAACATCGACTAGTATCCTACTCTGCTTAGCTACTAATAGCATGGATGTATGGTTGATTAGCGGGTTAGATGCCCAACCACCTAATCCTAAAAAGTAGAGTCGAACCAATTAAACGTCCCTTACTCATGTTAATTAGCTCTTAATTAGCTTTAAGAACTCAGCAGTACTCATTAACTTAGCCCCGTAGATCTTCTCCATATACTTTAATCCCCAGTTATGGTCTTCCTCAGTGAAAGCCTGAACAGCATCTTTAATAACTACTATATCGTACCCTCTGAAGAAGGCATCAGCAGCTGTATGTAAGACACATACATGCGTATGTATACCGGTTAGTACTAAGGTATCTACGCGTAACTCCCTTAGAAGTAGGTCTAATCCAGTCTCAAAGAACCCACTATACCTCCTTTTCTCAATTATGAAATCCTTCTCAGTAGGTTTTAACTCATCGATAACTGAAGCACCCTCAGAACCCTTAACTGCATGCTCACCCCAGAGTTTAAATTCGTGGTCAACAGCTCGTAAGTGCGTGTCATTAACGTATATTACAGGTATTCCAAGACTTCTAGCATTTTCAACCACTTCCTTAACGTTTTGCACTATATGCTGCGCTCTTTCACACTTCAGACTACCGTAAACGAAGTCTTTAAGCATATCAATAACTAATACAGAGTATTTCGGCATGAGGATCCCACATAGATGGGTGAAAGAATGTTAATTAGTTTTTAGTTTTTCTTGGGAAGTAAAGTAATACTAAAAACTTATAAAGTAACACCAGACCTAATAACTCGGTGCATATCGTGCATATCCCTGACGGTTTCCTCTCACTACCTGTCGCACTACTATCCCTACTCATCTCAGCAGCCTTCTTAGTACTATCCGTAATTAAGGTGCGTAGTAAGAAATTACTAACTAGTGAGAAGGTCTCAATTCTGACATCGTTAAGTGCTGGGGTCTTTATTGCTCAGATGATTGCTTGGCCCATCCCAGGCGGTACTAGCCTTCACTTAGTTGGAGGTGCTCTAGCAGGTATTATAATGGGTCCCTGGCTTGGGATTATCTCAATGTCCTTAGTACTCCTAGTTCAATGCTTAATATTCCATGACGGGGGGATTACAGCCCTAGGTGCGAACATACTGTGTATGGGTGTGGTAGCAGTTCTAGTTGGCTATGCCACGTACCGAGTGCTTACGAGGTTAGTACCGAATTTCGTGGCCGGCATTACTGCTGGGTGGTTAAGCCTTACATTAGCAGGGACTGCTTGTGGTATTATCTTAGGTGTTTCGTGGGGGAGTGCCCTGCCTATCTACGTTATGAGTGTTTGGCATGCTATACTTGGAGTTGTCGAAGGAGTGATTACTGGCTCAGTGATTTCCTACCTGCACAGGGTTGGAAGTATCTTAAGGTGGGAGTGATGATCTCTAGGAAGACCTTTATAACATTGTTAATCCTCCTATTCCTAAGTCCGTTCTTCGGGGTCTACCTAGCCGACCTCACAGGTTATCACGAACCACTCGACATAGTTGCTGAGGAATTAGGTTTAATAGAAGCTGAGTTTAATTGGACCCCACTTAAGGATTACAAGTTTCCAGGACTGCCTGACTTCGCAGGCTACGTAGTATCTGGAGCTGTAGGATTAGCTATAATCATTGCTATCGGCTACCTCATCAAACACTTAGCGGTCGTCAATCCATGAGCTCCATCACTAAGAAGTTTTTAGACTCTGTCAACGATGTCTTAAATTCAATAGACTTTAAGGGCTTGGAATGCACTCCAAGCCTATTCTTAATAGCTTCCCTTACAACAGTATCTATAACCTCATTCACATCGAATGTTTTAGTAGTAGTAACTTCCTACATATCGTCATTAATACTCATCATTTTAAATGAAGGAGTAAGAAGATATGTCAAGGTGTTGGCCACGACGCTCACATACGTAGTGTTTTTCTCATTAGTGGCTCTTACGCCGTTGCTGATTAATAACCGATTAGGTGATTACGTCCTCTACGTACTTAGGGCATCAGCAGCTGCTACACTTCTACTAGCTTCGATTAAAACTCTTGGATGGTCCGGTCTGTCCAACGCGTTTTACGGGGTGGGACTACCAGCATTGGGTAGGTTTGTAGTAATGTATGTGAGGATGCTGTCAACATTGATTAAGGATTCCTCAAAGCTGATCTTCTGTAGGGATATGAGGATGTTAAGGAATGTCGGACTAAGGGATATGTTGACGTATCCCTCATTAGTGGGCAATCTACTTGTAAGAGGGTATTACAGGGGATGGAGGACATCGCTAGCAATAACTGCTAGGACCATGAGTACTAATTCATATAGCAACCCTCCAAAGGAGTTTAAATTAACTAAGTTGGACTTATTCATGACCTCAGTAGCGATTACTGAGGTAGTACTCCAACTGACTTAAATGGTGTAGCAGGTGTGGAAGTACTAACACTTAGGGATGTGTGGTTTAAATATCCAGGTAGTGGGGAATACGTCTTAAAAGGTATTAACCTAAGGTTATGTAGGTCTGAACTATCAGTAATTAGAGGACCCAACGGCTCAGGTAAGTCAACACTCCTACTGATCGCTGCCGGACTGCTAACCCCGGAGAAGGGGGACGTATTACTTTACGGTAAGCCATTAGCTAGTCAGCTACCTCAAGCTAGGAGTAAGATAGGAATGACGTTTCAAGACCCGGAAGACCAGTTCTTCAACGCAACAGTATATGATGAGGTAGCATTTGCATTACGCCAGCTTAGAGTATCTGAGGATGTTGTAAGGGCTAAAGTCGTAGAGATCGCAGAAGTATTAAATATTAAACACCTACTAAGTAGGCCTCCCTACAAATTAAGTGGTGGTGAGAAGGTTAGAGTAGCACTTGCATCGATACTAGTCTACAACCCTGAAATACTCCTACTCGACGAACCCACAGCATACCTAACAACTGATGCTAAGTCAGAGCTGATGAAACTACTAAAAGATTTAAGAGACTCTGGAAGAACAGTAGTCATAGTCACCAACGACTCCGAAATAATGAAGTATCATATCGATAGGAGTTATACGTTAAATAACGGAATGCTCTACGAGGATAAATCACGATCTAATTAGTGGTTTAGAGCATTTTAGGATAATATCACAAAGTGCTTAGGAAGCTTAGTTCGAAACCTACGTAATCTATATTAGTATTAAGAGTGGTTTAACAGATGAGCCTCAGCATACTCACTTTGATAAATAAAGTTAAACGGCATTGCTGATGATGAATCTATTAGAGCCTCCTCCGAATTATTGATAGGTAAGCTAATGAGAAAAAGGCTCCAGCACCCATTCCAACGAATATCAGAGTTGCTATGTAGAGGTGGTAGTCACCCTTAATCAACTCGGTGTACTCACCTGTGACATACCATTTAACTAAATCACCTAAAATCCTAGAGGTTGGTAGGAAAACCATCCATAGGAGAGAAGACTTGAGGACGTAGATAAACGTCTGCGATAGGATAAACCTCCTATGTAGCTTTAACCCGATTTTAAAGAATATTCCTGAAACTATTAGTAAGTGGTGGATATATACGAATACGATTATACATAGAAAGTACGTTATAAGCGGGGCGAGGACCAACATACCTATCAGACGTGTTACTTCGATAACAATTAATGGAGTTAGCAGTATTGCTAACACACCTGCGATTAATTTATGCCTTATCCTCAAAGACAACCCAATAAAATTATTTATCTTAGATAAAAAATATTGTTTAAATTCATGGACGCGCGACACCGATAAGTACGAGTACGGCGAAGTATAGGTAGAATGCAATCCCTCCTGCTAATATGACGAATTTAATTGGATGGGGTCTGAATTCCTTAGGTATCCATAGTAGGTTAGCTATGAAGGGTACTATGAAAGCTAGAGCCATGAGGAGTACTGAGAGGTATATATCTATTAGTAGTAGGATTTCAGGCTGTTTAATACCTACCATAGCCGGTATCATTAAGAAGAAGTAGAGGATGACTAACGTTGCGTAAAGTTTGTATTCAGATACCTTCCTAACCCATGGGAAGTTAACCCTTAAAGCACTTGCAACTATTCTTGGATAGGCATCCATGTTACCGATAGCAGTACTCCACAACACCACCATAGCTAAGAATAAGTAAACCATCGCCCCGAACTCCCCGAAAAACATCCTGAAGAATTCTGACTGAACCACAGCAACTTTATAACCTGAAGGTACTAGTCCAGCCGGCTTTAAGATCCAAGTAGCACAGTACATGAATATCAGCGAGCCTAGGAGACCTATCGGTAGGTATACTCCGTAGAGATCTGTTTGAGCTATCCTCAACCAGACCTTCCAGTTCTTAATGCTTTCGGAGTCTGTTGAAGGCTTCCAACCAACTATGACTGGTTCCTCCTCCTTAGCCGAATGTCTAGCCACCTTAGCAACCTCACTAGCCATGCCGTAACCCTTCTCCCTCACATAGAGGCCGTACTTCAAGGATTCTTCCGGCCCACCACCGAAAGCCCAAGCCAATAATCTGATAGCTAGATCAGCAGCACCTACAGGTATTACACCAAAACTGAATAACCCGACTAACGCCTCACCAAACCTCTCTGGAGTGGTTACCAAAGCTCCAACTACTAACATGCTTATAAACATAGCTATCACCATAATGGTGCATGCCTTCTCAACCACCTCATAAGCTCTCTTAACAGCTAGTAATAGCGGAAGTATTATTACGTAAAGTATTAAACCAATAATTACTGGATCCACTCCCTTAACACCATAACCCTCTATGATGATACCAGCCATAGCTAATGCAGCACCAGCCGGCCAGAACATCCAATGCCTAATTATTAGCTGAACAACCCAGTAGAAAGTACAGAATATTGGATGGATCCTCTGATACATCATCATAGGTGACTCACCAGTAGCCATTACATACCTAATCGCGAACTCATTATTAGTTGTCTTAAATATCGCACTTAGCAATAGTGTCCAAGCCAATATCATCCCCACTCTAGCCCCTGCCTGCGCACTAAAGATCAATTCACCACTACCTACCTCCATAGCAGCCATAATGTATGCAGGACCCAGCCAAGCGATAACACCGCGTAAAGTTTCAGTACCAGCTGGTGGTTTAGGAATGCTCCTAACCCCACTATACTCTGAAGGTCTGGCCAAGTAGGAGGCCTTAGTAGCCTCCTTTGCCAGAATCCCACCTTCAAATACAATTCCGTAACAAGGTTTAAAAATCTAACCAGCAGTAAGTCTAACCCTATATCTATTAAATCCTTCATTACTACCGAGGTTAATATCCACACCGGATTTAACATCTAACACGTTTAGACTCATCTAGTGATACCACGAAACCATACAAAACAATCAAAAGTAGGAGAATATAATAGCGGCTGTTAGCGACCACCACGGCTTCATTTTAAGGTTTTAGTTACTTCGACTTGTGGTCATTGTGGATGTTAAGTTCTAGGTAGTTTGGTTTGAGGTGTGTGGCAGGTTTGAAGAAGGGTGTAGTTGGTATTGAAGTAGCTATGGCGTTAATAGCTTTCGTATTAGTTGCTAATGCTTCAGCGTTTGTAGTAGTAAATGTAAACAAGAACAGGAAGCATGTAGAATTGGTTGCAATACCGATAAAACTAATAGCACAGCAAGTGTGGGACTAGTAAACCTCAATAAAGCAACTGTAGCAATAATGATAATACTCCCAAATGGAAGCGCTAAACATACCGATAACAGATATAAATACAAAAATCTAACATAGCCGGGAACTTCAAGGATACCGTTGACACTTAACTTATTAAATAAGGACTGATGAAGTCATCGCTGATGAGCTATTAAAAACTAGTAAAGGCAGATCAACTAGTGAGAATATCTTACCGGATCTGTTAAGCTGTTCTCACTAGTGTTTAACGCGTCCGATAGCTCTGACTTCAAAACAGTTGCCTGTAGTAGGATTAAAGTTAAGATTAAACCACCTCAAGACGCTCCACCAACCATTGAGAGGGTTGTATCACATAAGCCAGACAATGAGTATGTAGACCTAGATGTTGGGTAGTAATGTTAAAAACCTACGGACAAATCCGAGGTAGAGACAAAAATGGAAAACATTTTAATTCCGTCTTTTCTGATAAGTGCCATATTGAGTAGCATGTTGTGATGTTTTACGTATTGCATAGGTATTCTGAGGGTGTTTGTAAGTTGACGTAGTTCGTCCTCATAGTGTCGATAGTTAGATTGTTAGTGTGGTTATGGCATTGTTGGTTTTATTGCTGATTTTCGTTGATAGAGAGCTACTACTCGCATTAAGAAGTATTAACGGGCGTATTTACTACTAGCTTAAGTTTTTAAGTCTGAGGCATGCAAAGGTCTACTCTTCACGTTTAGTATCTGTTAGTGTTAGAGTCTATGTTTTAAGTATTAGGAAGCACCTACGTTGAGCTTAATATTTCTGTATGTTTAAGTCTACTGGTGATATTCCTTGAAGTCTTACAGAGTTGGTGAGGTTGAGGTAGTATTAGTTGAGGGGGATATAACTGAGTTAGAGGCTGATGCTATTGTTAATGCAGCTAACCCATATTTAGAACATGGTGGTGGGGTTGCATTAGCGATTGTGCGGAAGGGTGGTTATGTAATTCAGGAGGAGAGTAGGGAGTATGTTAGGAGGTTTGGTCCTGTACGAGTTGGTGGAGTTGCTGTAACTAGTGCGGGGAGGCTTAAAGCTAAGTACGTAATACATGCTGTTGGACCGGTCTTCGGGGATCCTGAAGGTGATTCTAAACTGGCTTTAGCTATTAAGTCCTCACTAGATAGGGCGGAGGAACTAGGACTACGTTCGATTGCATTTCCAGCGATTTCTACAGGTGTTTACGGATACCCATATAGAAAGGCTGCTGAGTTGATGGTTGAGGTACTTAAAAGTTATAACTATCGAAACATTAAGAAGGTGATAGTATGTCTATACGGTTCTGAAGCGTTTAGAGAGTTTGAAAGAGTGTTTGATAATGCTATGTAAGACTGTAGGAAGGGAGGTCTCGTCGACTAGGCCTCATCGCTCATGCTATAAACTCTTTAAGATCTCCTATGTTAACATTGTTATTAGGTCTTAGTTAAATAACTCTACATTATTAAATTCTTAGAATTTTGAATGCGGATTAGCTTAGGCTATTTCCTATATAAATCTTTAATTGATTTTAACTTCTTGAGTAGTGGTATAGCGTTAAGCTTTTCATTACTTAAGTACTCCCAAAGTATGCCGGGAGGTCTGACCTTCTCACCCACGGTCTTTACTTCCTTCGTCGGTGTGAAGATGAAGTCTACGGTGAAGTCCCATGGCTCTAGTGGGATGTGACTATCAATTACCTGTACGTCATGTACTGTAGTCACTATTGGTGTGTTGGGATGTAACTTACCGTACTCTACTAAGATTCCGTACTCAAGTTCTGAGTAGCCCTCACCCTTACCCAATCTCTCTCCGTAGATGCTGACAACTGTAGATCCTGTGACAATTAAATCTATTTCAGGTAGGTCTTCGGGTTCGACTTCCTTACCATATTTAAACGCCCCGCTAATGGTTGAGGCATATCCGTATGAATTAGTAGGTAATTCCTTAGAGTTGATGAGTAGAAAACCTCTAGAAATCCTCGGCGTCGGCATTACTAATAACTTACCACCTCTCAAGACTGCTTCTCTAACAGGTCTTTGAGGTGAGTCCGGATTAACCTTAACAACTTTAGAATTCCTAAATACCTCACTTCTGACTAATCTTGAAGCAGCTTCCTCAGCTCCGACAAAGTTAGGGATCCTGCCAAACACAGGTCTTGGGAACCTAGCTATGCCCTCCTCCTCCATAACTTTCCACACACTATTTCTAAGCAACATCCTTACAGACCTCTTCTCAATCATTTACTACCGCCTCAAGCAATCGATACGTTACCAAGTAGAGGGTATAACCTTTTGAGGATCTCTACAACTCTGTATTAATTTAAATCCTAAAAAAGGTTTAGGTTGGTTGTAGCGATCTTTGCTGAGAATTACTACTAACTGCTCTACCGTTTTTAGAAAGGTCCTAACCCAAACTCTTACTTCTTAGCTTCTTCCTTCTTTTCTTCTTTCTTAGCTCCCTTCTTCTCTCCCTTCTTACTCATAGGGGTTTACCCCCAAGAACCGTATTATAGTGCCAGGTTTATAAGTTTTTTATCTTAATATAAGTTACATGTAGTCTAGCCCATCCTTAGCCACTAAATGTAAAATATAATTTAATTACCTTAAGTTTAAAATTCTAAAAATTGTTTCAAATATTAGGTGGTATTATCCCTTTCCTAAGTAGTGAGCTGTTCGTAAGGTCTTTAAGGCTTAGGAATAGAGTTGTCCTACCACCCATGGCTTCAGAACTAGCCAGTCCTGATGGTGAGGTTACAAATGAGTTATTAGCATATTATGCGCTGAGGTCTTCATGTGTTGGCTTAGTTATTGTTGAACATTCCTACATATCCCCTGAAGGTAAGTATAGCTATAGGCAATTAGGTATTTGGCATGATGGGTTAATTGAAGGTCTGAACAAGCTTTCGAGCACTATTAAAGGGGGCGGTGCAGTAGCTGTTATACAGTTAAACCATGCTGGAGGAAGAGCGAATCCTGCTGTATGTGGTTGTAGACCTATAGCTCCGTCATCAGTCCCGATTCCGAGGGGTTTTGATATACCACGTGAGATGACTTCAGAGGATTTTGAGAGGGTTTTGAAGTCATTTAAGGAAGCCGCTGTGAGAGCTGTTAGGGCTGGGTTCGACGGCGTTGAAATACATGGCGCACATGGATACCTACTTAATCAATTCTTATCACCGATAACTAATAGGAGGGTAGACGAATTTGGTGGAAGCCTTGAGGGTAGGATGAGGTTTCCATTAACCGTTGTTGAGGAGGTTAGGAAGGTTCTCCACGGTAGATTACTTATGTATAGGTTGGGAGCAGATGACATGTTGGAAGGCGGGTTCACCGTAAGTGAGGCTGTTAAAGTAGCTGTTAAGCTAGTAGAAGTCGGTGTTGATATAATTGATGTGTCCGGAGGGCTATGCGGTGGTACCCCTCCCGAACTGCAGGGGATTCAGGGATTCTTCATACCATTAGCTGAGAAGATTAAGAAGTTTGTCGACGTCCCAGTAGTAGGTGTGGGAGGTATTGAAGATCCGTGCTTCGCTAATAGAATAATCGCTGAAGGTAGGGTGGACTTAGTAGCTGTTGGTAGGGCCCACTTAAAGAACCCGCAGTGGTGTTGTGAAGCCCTTAACAATCTACATAAATGCGTTGACTCATGACTTCCCTAAAGTCCTAAGTAAAGTATCACCATCTAGTATTAGCGAACTACCCTTAGGTACTGAGAAAAGCTTTGAGAGAACTTCACATTTAACCCTTAGGAGGTGTAGTGACTTAACATGATGGTTAAGTTCTACGTAAGCCTCAGCATTAGCTATACCCTTAGAGATTAGGAAGCCATCTCTAACGTAGGCCGCTGGGGGCATGTTACCAGGTGTGGCTACTACTCTAACACCATTTGGTAAGACCCTCCTAACGACTCCGTCATAAGTCATATCCACTTCATAGCTCTCACTACGTACTGCTAGTACGACTTCAAATCCATTCCTGACTAGTGCCTCAGCTAGTATTAAGTCAACTTCAAACTCACCAGCATTATCTAAGGCTATCACAACCCTACTATCAGATAATTTACGGAATTCATTAATAGCTGGCTTATCCCATATAACATCCTCCAATTCCTTAGGCTCAAATCCAAGTACGGAAGTGTCAACTACGTTAGCAGCCGCTGAGAATTCTAAAACCCTAGCAAGGTCCCATCCAACACTATCTAAGTACTTCCTAACCTTCCCAGCAATTACAGCAGCACTTACTGAGAGTAAGTCCTTAACATCTTTGTAGGGGTCTTCAGACCTAAGTAATGATTTAACGTAGGTGAAAGACTTCGCAAATGCTTCAGAACTGTGGGGAAGTTCTACAATATCTCCTAAGTACTTAAGTAGTTGAGGTATTAAACCCTCACCACTAAGTTTGAGTAGGTCTAAACACCTAGACTGCACTAAACATAGCTTGCAGTAACTACTTACCCACATAGTTATTCACGACCTTCACCACATGTCTGAGGTCTTCGAAGTCAATATCACCCATAACACCTATCCTCACAGACCTATCCTTAATCTCACCAACCCCTCTAGCAATTACGTAGCCCTCACTCCTCAGTAAGTCTATAAGCTCTTGCACACGATCTGTATAGAAGGCAGTTACGGTATAACTTCTGAACCCTTCCTCACCAACAGGTTTTAAGGCAAGCCTACTGTAGAGGTATTCAGCCCTCATCTTATGGAGTTCGTGATAATTATCTAACCCAATTCTCAATATATAACTTAGTGAGGCGTCTAAAGCGTATATCGTGTTGATAGGCGGTGTGTAGGGGGTTTCCCACTCCTTAATAGTTTTTAAGAACTTACTAAGATCCATTGACCGAGGCATTGGATATTTAGCTTTAGGCGTAGAGTTTAAGTAAAGGATAGCAGCTCCTGGAGGTGCCATAAAGGCCTTCTGAGAGGATGTAGCTATAACATCAACAACACATCTAATAGGTTCTGCTGGAATACCGGATACGCTGTCAACTAAGAGTAAAGCACCTAATGAGTCTGCAACATCCCGAAGCTTGCTTAAGTACCTATTAGCACAGCCAGCACCTGTTTCGTTATGGACTAAAGCTATAGCTGATACATTACCGACCTTCCTGGAGAAATCCTCAACTATGTCGGGAGGCGGTATCCTACCAACACCTAAGCTAAGCCTGAAGACCTCAGCCCCCCTACATTCTAAAGACTCTATGAGCCTCTCGCTAAACTCCCCATAGGATAGAGCAACCACCCTATCACCTGGGTTGACGTAGTTGTAGACCATCACATCAACAGCTAGGGTACCAGTACCGGGTAGAATTAAAGGCCTACCCACCGCAACCTTAGAAAGCTTCTCAACAACTTCTTTGAAAACCTCCTTAAACTCATCAAGCTTATGAAATTGGGGATGCCTTCCGAAGGCATTAAGGACGTACTTAGGTATCTGCACAGGACCTGGCGTTAAGTACTTCATTAACACATCACCTCATAATCGATAATGCTTGAAGATTTAACCTGCAGAAGTTGTCTAAACTCGTCTAGATAAGTAGCTTCAGACCGACCTAACGTATACGAAATGACAAAGACAGACCACCACAACATCATTAAATAGCGGTTTATAAACCTTACGGAGCTTCCACAACGTCCGGACTTAAAACATCTAGAGAGTACTTGAAGCGCGAAGCCTCTCGCTGGTTATCGTGATAGGTTGGGTATTAATTATCGGTTTCCCTAGTCCTTATTACTGAGGCGACTTACTAGCCCTTAATTAAATGTTTCGCAGTAGTTAGCACACAGCATGTACGACTTACTTAATAGGTTTAACTTATATGTGTTAAATAAAACTGCTAATTTGAGATGGTTGGAGTGGTTGACTTACTCAGATCTGAAGTCCGTACGCTACAGAAGGTTGGAGGTTCTCTAGCTCTCTACCTGCCTAAGGAATGGTGTGAAGCTAACAACCTATCTAAGGGCTCTAAAGTCAACTTAAGGTATAGTGACGATTTTATCTGCATAGATGTTGACAGACCGGGAAGAATTAGGGATGCAGTAGTTGATATTACCCCACTACTTGAAGGTGAGCTAAAGTACGTATTAATATCACTCTACATCTTAGGCTACGATTACGTTAAATTCGTAAGCAGTAGGAAGATAAACCTCCCGTTAAGGAGGTATTTAACATCATCCCTTAGGTACACACCGGACTTTAAGATAGTTGATGAGGGTGATAACTTTATAACTATTAAGCGTGTAGGGGAGGCTGAGGACTTAATAAGAGCACTTACACGTGAGTTTAACGCAGTCTCTACAGTATTTAGATATGCTTCAGAAGCTCTAGAAGTTGGTAAGGACATTTGGAGCTACTACGACGCTATAGAGGAGTTAGATACTGAGGTTGATAGGGCTAGAGTTGAAGTTGAGAGAACGGCGTACAAATTAACTGAGAGACCTTACCTCAACACACTAAGGCTTAGGTACGTAATATCATCTGTTATTATTTCTAAGCTACTTGAAAGACTTGCCGATCATATAGTATTATTTATTAACGAACTCGAATCAGTTGCTGATGAATTGAGGAAGGACTTACTACAACTCCTTAAGGAGTTAATTAGTAAGTATGAAGAGCTGAAGAAAGTATTTGATGAGTTCTACTTAGAGAGGACTCCCCTAAGGATGGATGAGATAGCACCAGTAATAAGTAAGTTAGTATATATCATTGAGGGTAAGAAGGCATTTAGGGAAGCGTTGGTGAAGGTATTCCACAAGCCGGTTAACGAATTACTAATATATCACATAATTAGGATATATGATTACATGACAGATATAGCTGAGGTGTTAGTGAATGTTTTGCTTGATTCTATAACCACTCCTACGACTTGATGATATATACTTGAATATTTCATATATATGTTAATATATTTAAGTTTAAATCATCGTAGTAGATACATAAAACGGTGATATAGTGGTAAATCCTAAGGTGAGAAAAGCTACTATAATCGCTGTAGTCCTAGTACTAGCTATCGTGGTACTCAGGCTAACAGGCGTACTAACCTTAGAGCCAGTAGTAGATGTTAAAACTACTACAAGTCCCACTCTAAGGGGATTAACACTTAATGGTGCTGGAGCAACATTCCCCTACCCACAAATAGTTGAGTGGGTTAGAGGATTCTACAATAGGTCAGGTATTTCAATTAATTATCAACCAGTTGGCAGTGGCGCTGGTCTAAGCCAATTCCTCCAGAACGTAACTGATTTCGCATGCAGTGACCCCCCGCTAAAGAGGGGTGATTGGGAGAAGTATCGAGGTACTGTAATGCAGGTCCCCTGGGTTGTAGGTGCTGTGGTCATCGTCTATAACATCCCTGAAGTACCTGCTAATTATAACCTCAGGCTTACTGGTGAGGTTATAGCTAAGATATATAGAGGTGATATTAGGTTCTGGGATGATGAAGAGATAAAGAAATTGAACACCGAGATTGCTGATAGATTACCTCATAAGGAGATCGTAGCTGTATATAGGTCTGATTCCTCAGGGACTACTGAAGTATTTACAACCTTCCTATATAAGTCAGCACCTAACGTATGGGATAGTAAGCTAGTGGGTAAGAACATTGAATGGCCTGTCTCTAAGGTCGGTAGGGGTGTTGGTGGACAGGGAAACCAAGGGGTGACTCAGGTAGTACAAACCACACCATACTCCATAGGTTATGTAGAGTGGTCATTCGCGATAACAAATAAACTACAGGTAGCTGCGGTGAAGAATAGAGAAGGTAACTACGTACTCCCCTCAGAAAATGCTTTAAAAGAGGCATTAAGAAATATTAACCTACCTAAGTCGCCGTTAGATGACTTTAGCCGCACATTAGAGGAAACGATATATGCAGGAGGCCCTAACTCATACCCGATAACTTCCCCCTCATACATAATATTGTGGAGAAGCTATCAAAGCAACAATAAGGCCCTAGCTATGAGTGAGTTCTTAAAGTGGGTAGCTACTGAAGGATATAAGAATGTGGTTCCAGGCTACGTAGCACCTCCGTCAGAGGTCATCAACCTCCTACTAAAGGCTGCGGAAATACTAATTAGTAAGTAGGTGATACGTATTAAGTCAAACCAAAGTTTTTTTACTGTATCAAGGCATGATAGGAATCTCTTCCTATTATTACTACCTACAGCTGTTGTAGTTGTCGGTTTATTACTCATTACCTTCCTCCTAATTAGTAGTAGGGCTTCTGAGGCGGTTAAAACGTATGGATTAAGCCTATATGTGACGAGTGCTTGGGATCCTGAGAGAGAGCGTTACGGCTTATTCGTACCCCTGGCAGGGACTCTAGTGACTTCCGCTATAGCAGCTCTAACAGCTCTACTACTATCCCTATCTCTATCGATAGTTGTTTCTGAATTCCTTAGAGGTGCTGTGAGGAATTTCCTATCAACTATTATTGAGTTTATGAGTGGTTTACCTACGGTTATATACGCCTTATGGGGAGTTCAATATGCGGCGCCAGTAATTAGGGATTACGTGATGTTACCCCTTCATAAATACCTAGGATTCATCCCCTTATTCGCCTGTGAGCCGTTAAGCGGTTACTCAGTATTAAGTGCTGGTTTAGTTATAGGTATATCGATAGTTCCCTATGTAACTTCTCTTATATGTGAATCCTACATGCTAGTCCCCACAGCCTATAGGGAAGCGTGCTTAGGCATAGGGGCTACTAGATATGAAACTACGAAGATATTATTAGGTCTTTGCAGACCTGCAGTAATAGCTGCAGTAGTCTTAGGTCTTGCTAGGGCTATGGGTGAGACAACAATTGCTGCCGCACTTGTAGGTAATTCCATGACAATCTCATACTGTGTTTTCATGCCTAGCTATACCGTATCAGCACTCATAGCCGCTCAATACGGTAACGCACAGCTGTACATGTATGCTGAGTCAGTACTATACTCAGCTGCTTTAGCAATACTCATCTTAGCACTCGTCTTAAGCCTTACCGGCCTAACGCTACTGTCTAAGTGGAGGTCGAAGGTCCTTGCATAGGATTAGAGTTATTAAGGATAGGTTATTCACGTTCTACGTAGTGATTACCTCCGCATTAGCCTTAATACCATCACTCCATCTAATCTCAGTCATAATACTTAGAGGTGTTGAAGTGTTGAGTGAGGCGGGTATTAAATTCCTTGTAGACCTCCCACCAACTCCGCTATCAACTCAAGTTGGTGGTATAGCTCCAAGCCTCTTAGGAACGTTTATGCTCACAGCAATAGCACTACCTACAACTACTCTTATAGCTATTTTCGCAGCAGTAATGAATAATGAATTCCCTAATAACCCTATATCTAGGATCTTAGACGTTACTTTAAGGTCATTTGCAAGCATACCGACCATAGTTGTCTCAATGACTGTTTACCTATTAGTAGTGATCCCTATGGGTGGGTACTCAGCCATAGCTTCCTCAATAGCACTTGCAATAATTGCCCTTCCATACGCCTATACCATCATATCAGCAGCGTTAGGTCAGGTACCCCACACGTATAGGGAGGCGGCCTACGCACTCGGCATGTCTAGGTGGATGATGATATACAAGGTGATCATACCGATAGCTAGGAGGATGCTAGCTGGCGGTATACTTATAACCATGGCTAGAATTATGGGTGAGACCGCTGCACTGATTTTCACAGCGGGTAGGTTTAGGACCGGGCTCACCTTATCCCCTAACCAACCAGTAGATGCGATCCCGCTACTGATATTTGACTATGCACTAACCCCCTATCCAGTAATGCATAAAGTCGCTTGGGGTGCTGCTCTAATACTCCTACTCATCTACTTAATCACATTTCTATCATTGAAGGTCTTAGTAAAGGAGGTGAAGCTATGAACAAGGTGGGGTATGCAGTAGAACTTAACGACGTATATGTCCGTATAAATAGGTCTGAAGTAATACGAGGAATTACCATTAAAGTACCTCTAAACACTATTTACGTTATAATGGGTCCAAGCGGCTCCGGGAAGACGACGATTCTCAGATTAATTAGCAGGCTTATCGACTTAATACCTGACGTCGAGGTAACAGGCTCGATTAGCGTATTAGGTATGGATGCTTTGAGATCAGACCCCTACGTTTTGAGGAGGTATGTAGGTATGGTATTTCAGACGCCGAATCCCTTCCCACATATGAGCATTTACGATAACGTAGCAATTGCCGCTAGGATTAACGGAGTTGCTAACAACAGGGATGAATTAGATAGGATTGTTAGGTGGGCTCTAGAGAGGGCAATGCTATGGGATGAAGTTAAGGGTAGACTTAACGACTACCCACACACATTGAGTGGAGGTCAGAGACAGAGACTATGCCTTGCAAGAGCATTAGCAATGAAGCCTAAAATACTATTACTTGACGAGCCGACAGCAAGTATAGACCCAGTAAATGCTAGGAAGATCGAAGAGGTGATCAAGTCTTTAAGGGATGAAATAACGGTTATAATGGTGACCCACTCACCACACCAGGCGGCTAGAGTCGGTGATTATATAGCTTTGATTTACAGTGGAACTATAGTTGAGGAGGGGAGGGTTAAGGACATATTCTTAAATCCTAAATCAGAGTTTACTGTAAAGTTTTTAAGAGGTGAGGTATGATGGCTTCAATGATTAGAGACCTAGACATTTTAAGAAATATAATCACACGTATGACCCAACATGCCGTGAGGTCTGTAGAAATTACTAAGACGTTATTCACCACATCAGACCTAAACCTAAGGAAAGATATTTGGATGGAAGTAGACGCTATCTCAAAAATACTCAACACACTTAGGGAGGAGGTTATTAATGAAGTCCTCTCATTCATAGTTAGATATCAACCCCTAGGTAGGGAGTTAAGAATTGCTAGGATGTTAATCAATGTTGCCTACGACATCTACCGTATCTCAAGATATTGTAGGGAGGTTGCGAGGATAGACTCCATGCTCTCACCTGAGAATGGTGTTTCAGTAATTTCCGGATTTGAAAAGATCTTTGATGAGATCTTAAAGGCGTTGAACGCCGCGTTCGCAGATTTAAGTGAACTAACTGTGAGAAGGGAAGGTATCGTTAAGGAGGTCGACGACCTAGTAGATTTAGAGTATATGAAGGTCCTTAAAGAGATAGTGTCATCACCTACGGTAAGTAGGGAGAACGCCGTTAAGACACTTTTAATGAGGCATGCGGAGAGGATAGTAGACCACGCACAGTACATAGAGAACTACGTGAAGGAATTACAGTCCTAATTAGGTCAAGCTATGGAGATTAAACAACTTCGTCAGCCATAATGTGGTAGTATTTAAAAGCCGCCATACGATTCTAAACTGTCTAGCCCGTAAGGATAATTTTTAATCGTCTGAAAAATAATTGCTATTAGGTGATTAAGTGAAAGTAATTTGCCCTAAGTGTGGGGGCCGTTTCGACACCCTTTATGCTAGAACCTACTCATGTAAGTCATGTAATGTGCTACTATATAGCGGTAGGTGTAATTACATTAAATGCCCATTCTGCGGTTATGAGTTTAACGTCTAAAGGTGGTTGGAATGAAGGTATTAGCCCTTTCTGACGTACACGGTAATTGGAGAGCCCTTAAAGAGGTGATGAGTAGGGAGGAATACGACGTCGTCCTCATAGCTGGTGACTTATCAGACTATGGCGGGAGTGTTGAGAAGGTTATTGAGATCATCTCAGACTTTATTAAAAACTTCAACATTGCTGTGTACTCAGTACTTGGGAACATGGATAACCCTAAACTACTTACAACTCTACCTAATGTGGAAACATTTAAACTACTGCACGGTAGCGTAATTACCCACCTTAACTACCTAATAATAGGGTTTAGTGGGGGGCTCCGTTCACCATTCCATACAAACTTCGAATTAAGCGATAGTGAATACAGGTCGCTAATAGGTGAAGTCGTTAAAACACTCCATCAAACCAGCGTTAACCAACGTTTAATACTCCTCACACATACACCACCTTATAACACTAAAGTAGACTTAACCTACAGCGGCCTACATGTCGGTTCTGAAGCCTTAAGAGAATTCATAGAGTCCTACAAGCCTATGCTAACTATATGCGGACACATACATGAGGGTAGAGGAGTTGACTTAGTAGGTAATTCCCTAATACTGAATCCAGGCCCACTATTTAGAGGGTACTATGCCACTATCGATCTCAACGACGAAATTAATTACGAGTTGAAAACCTTAAAATAATAAAGATGGAAGGACATCCATTAAACCGTTTCTCGGTAGATGGCTGTTCATAGGTTTTCATGCTTTTTATATCCAGCCTTCCAGCCATCTACCTCTCAACGGCTTTCTTCTTCCCCTGCCCCACCTGCGGGAGCGTGTCTCCAGCGGTTGCCCGCGGTTCATCCAGCTCCCTGCGGCGAAGCAGAGTGCACGAGAGTTCCCCTCGCCATGCTCATCGAGTTCATCCCTACCAATACTATCATCTACGTAAAGATTTATAAGCATGAGCACTGCTTCGTAATGGAGAAGCGTGGCTTAGACAGGCATACAGCGTCAGCATACCTAATAGCACTCAAACACCTCCAGAACGAAAAGATCATGAACAACCGCAAAGCACGTAAACAACACAATTAAACATCAAAAAGAAAAAACAGTCCACCTCTAAGAGTGAGGTTCCTTGGGTTTGAAGTTAAATATACTTCTTCTTCTCTAGCTGTTTCCCTTTCTGATGAGATTTCTATGTTTTTACATGCTTACAGGTGTTTACGGTATTTAACACTCTAATGAAGTCTCACTTCTAACTATAAGGATATTTATTATTAGTTTCTACTAATATTCGGTGGTGTATGATTAAAGTTTTAGCTTTCGTTAAGGTAATACCTATAGGTACTTCAAGCAGTAGTTTGAGTAGTTATGTGGCTGAGGCTATTAAGGTGCTTAATTCGATGAATATTAAGTACCAACTCACCCCGTTTGGTACAGCTGTTGAAGTCGACTCAATAGATAGGGTCGCAGATCTATTAAAGGAATTAAATAGGAGGTTTAGAGATATGGGTGTACCTAGATTAGTTATCGATGTATCCCTGGATTTAAGGTATGATAAGGAGATAACCTTAGAATACAAGGTCAGTTCAGTATATGAAAAGTTGTAACATGTGTCAGAAGCTAGTGCTTAAAGTAGTGATGCCTTAGGGTGCTATCTATGCGAGTAGCTATCATATACTACAGTCGGACCGGGAGGACTAGGCTAGTAGCTCACTATATTAGAGACTTACTAATCACTTCTAAACACCAAGTAGATCTCTACGAGCTGAAATGTGTTAAGGAATATGGAAATAACTTCCTACGCATGCTTACCGACGTATTACTAGGTAGGACTGTAGAATTTTCAGGAGTGGAGGGTTACGACCCTAAAAACTATGATTTACTGATTGTCGGAACACCAATATGGGTTGGTAGGATATCACCTCCTTTGAAGTCCTTCCTCATTAAGTATAGAGACATAATTAAAACTGATACTGCATGCTACACAACATCAAATTTCAGGAAGAACTACTCAGAAAGTCTTAGGAGCTTTATGGAGGGGTTAGGCTATAAGGTTCGTGCAAACGTGTCTATCACTAATGTAGAGAAGGATAAACCTCTAATAAATGAGTTTGTATCCACCATTTCCGGTAGAGGTCTAAGTACTTAAAGCTAATCGACCCTAGCTTTAAGACCTAAAGGTCTCAGAACCTCTGTCGGCAAGATTTACTAATTGCAGAGTTTTTACATCTATGACGAGTTTAGCAATTTTATAGGTCCTAGGCAGTAATGCAGGCTATGCTTAGAGCAGTCTTAATCCCCATCAGATATGAGTCCTGCTTCATTTGGCTTGAAGGATGTTCATGACTCTCTATGGAGTGATTAGTAGCTACAGCAAACCGCGAGAAAGATGTACAACCTGTCCTAGATTTTTGTAGGTCTTTACTGAAGCAGGAAGCTGTGACGCAGTCTGAGACTGATGAGGAATGAAAGTGAAGAACGGTGTGAATCTATATAAGACTTAAGCCCTATACATGTTTAATTGGCTAAGGTCTATCCACGCAGGACTTTAATACTCCTCAGATAGGTCGCAATAATAATTCTAAAACGCATTGCACAAGTCCATATACTCCATATACATCAATCTTAATAATTTTATAACCATAATTTTTAAAGACAACGCATTATAATTGTAGAGGTGTTCCGAAATTGGTTAGGGCGTTGGAAGGAAGGTTAAAGATCGCCACAACCTTTATTGCCTTCTTAATGGGTGCCTACAACGTATACACTCTTACGTTTACGGTTTATGATCTTATGGCACATATGGCTTTAAATTTAACCTTCGTACTACCCCTTGTTTATATCCTATATCCTGCTAGGAAGAAGGATGTAAGTAGAGTTCCTTGGTATGATTACGTCTTAGCGGTGATTTCAGCTATTCCCCCACTACTACTCTACTTAAACTACTCTACCTGGGTTTACGGTAGGTGGTACTTCATAACAGAGCTCCCTACGGAACAATTCGTATTAGGCCTCATATTCTTAATAACTATTATAGAGGCTATTAGAAGATGTGCAGGTCTACCTATGATGCTAGTCGCTCTATCCTTCTTGGTCTACCTATACTTAGGTCCTTACATACCACCCCCGCTAAGACACAGAGGTTTAAATATAGTTAGAATCGTTGAGGCTAACTACGTAACCGGTGCATATGGGATTTTCTCAATACCCCTCCAGGTAATATCTACGTATGTGATTGCATTCACGATTTTAGGAGCTGTGTTTAGCGGAGCTGGAGTTGGCAAGTTCTTCATAGATCTTGCTAAAGCGTTAGTTGGTAGAGTTGTTGGAGGTCCTGCTAAGATTGCTGTTATTGCTTCATCTTTATTTGGGACTATATCCGGCTCAGCTCCAGCCAATGTCTATGGTACTGGTATTATTACTATTCCTACTATGAAGTCTTTGGGTTATCCTCCTAGGTTTGCTGGTGCTGTTGAGGCTGTAGCATCTACTGGTGGTCAGATAATGCCCCCAGTCATG